>JAESFP010000058.1_pt1 | contig 229497 bp, 236 predicted proteins | sample 9266181 | NCBI WGS metagenome assembly JAESFP01 (sample SAMN14502547, study PRJNA617102) | algae metagenome | isolation source: Pegethrix bostrychoides GSE-TBD4-15B and co-occurring heterotrophs from... | place: USA: Grand Staircase-escalante National Monument, Utah | collected 2006-08-15
TCCTGACCAGGACAACATCAGCTTCACCATCATCAAGGTCAACGACGCCTCGGTCCGGCCAAAGGAAAACCGCCCACCCCGCCACTCCGCAACCGTCACAAGACCAAGAAGGCTCACAACCGTGGTGCCGGAAAACATGCGATTGCCGATAAACGTGCCGGTCCCTGGCCCTGCGCCTGCGCCGCCTTTGGAAAAGAAGCCCGTTCAAGCCACGCGTCCGCCCACGGAACCGGTGCAGGACAGCAACCAGAACAGTCCCGTTGAGGATTTGTCTCCATCACGGTTGCGGCCAAAGCGAGTCACCGTCATAAAGTAAGATATGGCAGAGCCCGAAGGAGAACTGACAGTTGCTGAGCGGCTTGGCCGTGCACTGGACCAAGGCCTTTTGCCTGCTGGTGGCCCGGCTGAAGCTGCAGAACGTCTGATCGAGCGGCTGGAGCGGCCTGCACGCATCGCGTTGCTTGGTCTGCCGGGGTCTGGCAAATCGTCGATCCTCAATCTTCTGGTCGGTGCCATCGTCGTCCCCGAGACACTTCGCCTTCCGACCATCATCGTGCAGCATGGTGCCGCCGAACGGATGATCTGCACCCTGACCGATGGCAGCTCGAAGATCGTGTATGGCAGCGACCTTTCCGAGGTGCTGGCCCTAGCGCCAGCCCTCGTCACGCTTGATATGGACCTGCCAGCCCTTAAGGTGATCAGCCTGCTCGAGGTCTCGGCAGGACCGATGGAAGCTGAACAGCGGCGGGCGGCGAGTTGGGCCAGCAAGCGTGCTGACGTCGTCATCTGGTGCACGACATCCTATCTTCCGAAAGAACAGATCGTCTGGGAAAGCCTGCCCGACGGGGTCAAGGACAACAGTTTCATGTTCTTGACAAAGGTCGACCTGCTGGGAAGCCGTCAGTCCGCATCTGCAATGCATGATCGTGTCGAGCAGCGCGCAGGCGAAGAGTTTCGACAAATCCTGTCGATCTCGGCCAAGCAGGCCCGCGCAGCGATGCCTCCGGGTGGCCCGGTCAATCGCGACCTGTTCCGCGATAGCGGCGCATCGGCGGTAATCACTGCGATCAAGACCCGGGTACAGTCAGGCCGCCGCGCTGACATGGACACAGCAGAGCTGCTGCTTGCACGGCATGTCGAGGCAAGCGAACTGGTGGCCCGTCGCTTTGCCGACCCGGAGCCGGTAGCAGAGGCTGTGACGGGCTGGACCCCACCGGTTGAGCCGCAGGTGGTCGAAGCGGCAACCATCGAGGTAACCGAAGAAGCGCCAGTTCATGCTTTGCGCGAAGCCAAGGCGACCGGGCGTGAACAAGAGCTCGAATCGCCTGCCGTGGCTGAGCCAGAACCCGAAGTTGAGCCAGAACCCGAGCCTGAACCCGAGCCCGAACCAGAACCTGAGGCAGACCCCGAGCCCGAGTTAGAACCGGAGTTGGCTCAGGAAACCGCCTCGGAGCCCCGGGAGGCAACTGACGAAGAAGCGACGGTCGTCCCGGAACCCGACCGGACCACGCGCAAGCGGTTTGCCGATCGGATCAAGCGCGTCGCTTCGTCGGCCGAGCCTGCTTCGCCATCAATGGTCCCCTTGCGGTCAACCTGGAAATCGAAGGCCGAGACGGAGACAGCCCCAGAACCTGCAGCTCGCGCGCCACAACCAGCGAAACGCTCGCCGGCTCCTGCAGCAGGGGAAGTGGATGGTGTTGCCCGGATGCTTGCCGGTGCGGCAGCTCCAGAACGAACCGCAGCACCACGTGCAAGGGTACCAAGGGCGACAGCACCAGCGCCTACGCCGTCCGCCGAAGCGCAGCAACCGGCACGTCGGCAGCCTTTTGGTGCCGGGCGTGCCGCGACCGAACGGCGCGAGCCGGCCGGTCCGCTACCCGATCTGTCCGCACTTCGCGCTGCACCCGAGGTCGAAGACGCAGTGGAGGAACTGCCGCCCGACGAGATTGACACAGAGAGGCCTGTGGCCGAAGTAGAGGTCAAGGACCCGACACCAGAACCGGATGTCGAAAAGCTGCCGCCCGAAGCCGAAGTTGATGACCCACAGCCTGAAGTCGACGAGCAAAAGCCGATCGCTCGGCCCCGGCTTTTCGACCGTGAGCCGCGGGCACGACCGACCGAAGCAGAGCCAAGACCAGCTCCGGGCCCTGTTCCGCGCGCCACGCCTGTTACCCGCTTGCCCGCTCCGCCGCGCATGCCCGCGCCCGTCGCGGCAGCTCCGGTCGCACCTTCGACTCAGCCAACCGCGCTGGAGGAGTCGCAGTTTTCGCCTCGGGCGATCATGACGCGCGAACGGCGGACCGAGACCGAAGTCCCGACGGCACGCCGAGAGCGCCCGCGTATCGCCGCGCGGGCTGTCGCGGCAGCTCCGGTCCCGTCGGCACCAGTTCAGATCGTGGCAGCGGATCTTCTACTTCTACAAGAAGCGATCGGCGTTGTAGTGGCGCGATCAACCGAGCTTGAGCAGGAGATCGATCTGGAAGCCCGGGTGCCGGTTGACCTGATTCTGGACCACAGCCGCGAAACGACCGAGCAGGTCATGAGTATCCTTTCCGGAGGCAAGTCCGGAGAGCTGCGCCGAATCAACGGCGACCTGGGTGAGGTTCTAGACCTGATCATGTTGATGCAGTTGGAAAAAGGGCACGCCCCAGCGGATGACGCGCTCACGCTACTCTTGCAACTCAGACGCGAATTGGAAACATTGAGCGCAGCCTGACGCCATTGTGAGCGAAGAATCGTCAAGAATGCGCCCAATTGGGACCACTTTCCAAACTTATGACATGATTGCGGAGACTTGTGACGTTGTGCGTGCGAATTAGTCAGATCAAGCCCGCAAGTGTGAGGTGATCATGGGACTGGGTGCGGTAGCTGAAGACGAAGACATGCTAGCCGGAGTGACGGCCCAAGAACCCGAAGTCGCGTTGAAGCGCAACTTCCCGGGCCTTTCGCGCATTGCCGAGGCGATCACGCAGTTCGAGGACGTTCTGCGCGATTTCGTCACCATGGCGGATCCCGACACTTCGAAGAAGGTCACGCGGATCATGTCGCAGGTGCGCGAGGTTGAACCCTCGGTCACTGTCATCGGGCAGATCAAGGCGGGGAAAACTTCGCTTATCAACGCGATGATTGGCGCGCCTGGGCTTTTGCCGACAGATGTGAACCCCTGGACCTCGGTCGTCACCTCGCTTCATATCAACACGCCTAGCCCGGAACTGAATGTCCGCGCGAAGTTCAAGTTCTTCGACGGCGCGGAATGGGACAAGCTGGTGTCGAACGGCGGTCGGATCGGCCAGCTGGCGGCGCGCGCAGGCGCAGATGACGAACTTGAAAAGCTGCGTCTTCAGGTCGTTCAGATGCGCGAAAAGGCGCAAGCGCGGCTGGGTCGCAAGTTCGAGATGCTTCTTGGCACTGAGCACCGTTATGGCGTGGTCGATGACGCGCTGCTCCGCCGGTATGTCTGCGTGGGTGATGAAGAGGCTGCCGGGGCAGAACAGGGCCGCTTCACCGACATCACCAAGTCGGCGGATCTTTACATCGAACGTGAAGACTTTCCGGTCCAGTTGTGCGTCCGCGACACGCCTGGCGTGAACGACACGTTCATGATGCGTGAGCAGATCACCATCAACGCCGTGCGTGACAGCCGGTCCTGTATCGTGGTCCTTTCCGCGCATCAGGCGCTGACAACGATGGACATGGCGCTGATCCGCCTGATCGCGCACCGCCAATCACGCGAAATCATCATCTTTGTGAACCGGATCGACGAACTGCCAGATCCGGCCAGCCAGGTGCCCGAGATCCACCGCTCGATCCTTGAGACGTTGGAAAAGAACAACGCACCACCTGACATCGACATCATCTACGGTTCTGCCCATTGGGCAAATGCGATTCTGATGGGTCAAATCGACGAGATGACCGAGGACAGCACGGACGCGGCAATCAACTGGACCCGCGCCGCCTTCGCCGACAAGATGGAAAGCTGGTCGGCCGAGCAGCTGGTGTGGCATGCATCGGGCGTACCTGCGCTGCTGGATGCCTTGGGCCAGCGGATGTACGAAGGTCCGGTTCGCGAGGCATTGCAGAAATCCTCGCGCCAAGCCTTGAACCTGGCACAAAGCCTTGATGTCGTCGATCAGGTCCGCATCTTGGAATCGGATGGCCAGCTGAACCGGACGATGACGCCGCAGCAGTTGGACTCGGAACTTCTGCGGATCGAGAGCGCCGCTGTCGAGAAGCTGACGCATCTGACGAACAACGTCTGCAAGGACTTCACCAACCGGATCGACCAGTCCTACGAGCGGTTTCTCGAGCGCGCCACGAACTCGCTCATCGAGCATCTGCAAGCGAACGGCGAGGACGCGACCTGGCATTACAGCCCTCTTGGGCTGCGGATGCTGCTAAGCTCGTCCTATCAGGTCGTCCTGAAGAAGATGCACGGCATCGCAGCCGAGGTGAACAACGAGACCGCGGTCAAGATCGCCGAACTTTACGGCAAGACATTCTCGATCACGGTCGAGGGTTTCAAGATCGAGACGCCGGTCGTGTCCTATATCCCGCCGCCGATCAACCTGGGCCAGACCATCGCGCTTGACCTTCAGGTCAGCTGGTGGAAAGGCTGGTGGCAGCGTCGTCGCGGCTACAAGGCCTTTGCGCAGGACTTCAACAAGCTGATCCGGGCCGAAACCGATCCGATCATCAATGACCTCAAGACGATCCAGATCGGGTTGTTCCGCGAACGCACCCAGACTACTCTGCGCGACTTCTTGCAAGAACAACGCGAACTTCTGATGAGCGCTCTGGCAAGTTCCGAGATTTCGATGGAAGAAATGAAGGAACTCTTTGGCGTGAACGCCTGGGAAGACCGGCAGGAATGTCTGGCGTCCATCATGGACGAGCTTGGAATCTATGCCGACTAGACCGAACCAGGGCAGGAAAGGACCTGAAGGATGCCGCTGACCCGCAAGCCCCGTATCGCCATCATGGGCGAATTCAGCTCGGGCAAGAGCACACTTTGTAACGTGCTGATGGGGGCCCGGCCGCTTCTGGAAAAGGTCACGGCCACGCAACTGCCGCCAGTCTGGCTATCGTTCGGACCGGATGACGCCTATACGATGGGCCTTGACGGCCATGCCTATGACCTTGATCTGGCCGAACTGGATCAGGTCAGCCTTGAGACGACCGAACACGTCCGCATCTTCATGAAGAGCGACATTCTGCGCTATTGCGATCTGATCGACATGCCGGGAATTTCCGACCCCTCGATGTCGTCCGAGGTGTGGGAGCGGATGGCGCATCTTGCCGATGGCGTCCTGTGGTGCACCCACGCGACCCAGGCTTGGCGGCAATCGGAATCCGGGGTCTGGTCAACCTTTCCGGCCGAAATGCGTCGGAACAGTCTTCTCTTGATCACCCGCTTTGACAAAATCCTTGGCGAGAACGACAAGTCCAAGGTGGTCAAGCGCGTCGCCATGGAAACCGAAGGGCTTTTCGCGGAAGTGTTTCCGGTGTCGCTGCTTCAGGCAATGCGGGCCGGAGAGGACGAAGAAAAGTGGTTCAACAGTGGGGCAGATGCCTTTACGAAGGCGCTTTTTGAGATCGTCCACCGCATCATCGACGAGGGTCAACCCGAGCCAGGTGAAGCAGATCGCCCGGCCATCACCCCCGATCCTGCCGACGAAAGCGAACTTGGTCAAAGTCTGATCGCATATGCCTTCGACAAGCTGACGGCGATCCGAAACACGCCGGTTATCAAGGTCCTACCTCGGCGTGTCGAGGCAAAGGGCGAGAAGCTTCTGCGGACCGAGCGTCCTACGGCCGAAACCGGCCCGGCAATGGTCACTTTTGCGGATGGCATCGTGGGACCCGGCGATGCCGCGCCTGCGCCCCGGCTCAAAAGTCTGTGATGCTCGACGAAGGACGCGACATTGGGCGTGAATGAAAGCCTTGGCGCTGTCGTGAAAGCTTATCCGCAGGCCCGGCTTGTCGCATATGCCGATCTGTCTTCGCGCATGATCCTTTCAAGCACCGGCACCCTCAAACGGACGCAAGAGGACCTTGACCGTCTGTGCAACCAGGCACGGGCAAGCTTCGACGATCCACTGTTTTCGTTGTCGGTTGAGGCATTCGGCGAACCGCATGCGGCGATTGTCATGGGGGTGGACTCTGTGCGTGTCTTCTTGCGCTCTGAGGCCGAACCTGCGGACGCCCTCTGCTGCATTTGCGATCCGAGCATTGACCTTCCCGCGTTTGTGGCGAAAATCCGCGAAACGCTTGAAGGTATCACCCATGGCGGGTGACAGGGGTTCAGCAAAGGTTTGAACAAGGGCATGCTTCCCATCGCCGCTCGTCTGCAAAGCCTGCGGACGACTGCCCGATTTAACCCGGGCGGCGGAAGAGTGATTGCCGAAGCCCAGGACCGAAATCCGCTGACGCAGCTTCTGCGCGCGGCGAACGAGACGGTGTTGGGCCGGTCGTTGCAGTTCTTGTCTGAAAGCGGACGCAGCCTGACCCTGGATGTCGCGGGCCGGCGTATCTTGCGGCTAAGCTCGGTTGACGGGCTTGTCGGGGCCGAAAGTTGTCTTGCCGCCGAAGTGCTGGAAGACGAACACAAGGACGATCTGATCAAGCTCATGCAATCGGTGGCGGCCAAAGGGCAAGAGCTTCGCGTGGTTTCTGGCCCGATTGGCCGCGGCATCGAGGGTGTAAGCGTTGGTCTGCCGGTGGCACTGCTTGCCGACCTTTTGCTGGTCGAGCTGAACGAGGTTGGTACTGGAGAACCTGTAGAGGACGACGAGGGCCCCGCAGCTCCTGTCCCGCCCCAGGGAAGTTCAGGTGAGGCAGTCGGCGGCCTGCTCGGTCAATTTGTCGACCGGGTCGGTTCTACGCTTCTTGCCTGGCTTATCATCGGCGGTGAGGATGACGGGAGAGCCGAGGGCCCGGACGAGATGGTCTCGCATCTGCAGGGTTTTCTCGGGGACGAAACCGAGGCGCTTTCGCATCAACTTGACCTTTTGTCCGACACATCCGGCGGCCCGATCTGCATCATGCTGGGCATCGCGCTGATCGAGGGCCACAGCATCATTTGCGCCCGCGATGGCGATGGCATGCTTTTGGCGGTGGTCGAGGGCGATGGGACCAAGACCGTTTTGAAAGCCTGGACCGCAGCTTTCGGTTGACGGATTTGGGCAGAGGTCAAACTGTGGCCGAACCACGTCTTTTCCCTAAAACTCCGCAGGTTAAGCGGCTGTAAAGTCTAGCTTTGCTAAAGATGTCCCTGGGTAGAAGACTTGGGTGATGTGGGATGGCTGCGCAAAGCAATGTCGCGCCGGTCATCATCAAACGGAAGAAAGTTGTCGTAGGTGGTGGTCACCATGGCGGGGCATGGAAAGTAGCCTATGCCGACTTCGTGACCGCCATGATGGCGTTCTTCCTGTTGATGTGGCTGTTGAACGCGACAACGGAAAAACAACGAAAGGGGATCTCGGACTACTTCAATCCGACGATCCCGGTGAATCGAATTTCCGGCGGGGGCGATGGCGCCTTTGGCGGCAACAGCGTCTTTTCCGAAGAGACGATGGCCCATACCGGGACCGGTGCCATGGACCGCAAGACCGCTGCGTCCTCGGCTGCCGAGGCGGGAGAAGACGCCGGGCGCGGGGCGGCTGGCGAAGGCCGGGCGCAGTCTGAACTTGAGGATGTCGAGAAGGCGCTTCTGGCTCGGGGTGGCGAAAGCAACACGATGGAGCAACTTCTGCGCCATGTCGTGACCAAAGTTACCGATGAGGGTCTGGTCATCGAGATTTTCGATCTGCCCGATGCGCCTCTTTTCGATGCGGATTCGGCCGAACCGACATCGGTCGCATTGGCCGTCGCCGACCTTCTGGCTGAGGTCCTGAACTTGACCACCAATGAAATTGCTGTCAGCGGCCATTTGCGTGCCCATCCGGTTACACTGATCGACAATCCGGTCTGGGACCTGTCAGCGCTTCGCGCCCAAGCCGCGCGCGAAATGCTGGAGACAGCGGGAATCGATACCGAACGGATGCAGCGCATCTCTGGATATGCTGACCGAAAGCCCGCAGTTTCTGACCCGACAACCGTAAGGAACAACCGAATCGAGGTCATTCTGTTGCGTCAAGACCGATAGAATCCTTCGAATTTTACTTGTTAGGCCCATGTTAAGCGGTGCTGGCGCAGCTTCGGCCCTATCGCGGTCGAAGCAGCAGAAAGGCGCTTTTTATGACGATTTCCTCCTCGCTAAGTGCGGGCGTGGCCGGGTTGAATGCCAACGCGTCACGGCTTGCCTCGATTTCCGACAACATCGCGAACTCGGGCACTTACGGTTACAAACGCGCGTCTACCGATTTCACCAGCCTCGTGATCACCTCGACTCGCGGGGCCGGAACCTATTCTGCGGGCGGTGTACGGGCGTCTACTGTGCGTCTGATCGACGAACGTGGCGATCTGGTCGGCACCGGCAATGCCCTTGACCTCGCCATCGCCGGGCGCGGCATGCTTCCGGTAATAAACGAGGTCTCTCTTGGCAACGCACTTAGCGACACGCCGCTTCTGATGACCCGCACCGGCAGCTTCCGGACCGACGCCGATGGCGTGATGAAGACCGATTCAGGGCTGGTCTTGCTCGGTTGGCCGGCAGATGCGGATGGTACGATTCCATCAAATCCGCGCGATACGATCTCTGGCCTGGTGCCGATCGTGATCAATACCAACCAGACGGCGGGTGACCCCACGACCACAATGAACCTTGGGGTAAACCTGCCCGCGACTTATACTGTTGCCGGGTCCACTGCCGTGCCACCGCCGCTGTCTGTCGAATACTTCGGCAATCTCGGCACGTCGGAATCGCTTCAGGTCAGTTTCGTTCCGACGGTGCCTGCGACCGGTTCGTCGAACCAGTGGACGATGCAAATCCGCGATTCCGCGTCGAACAACGCATTGATCGGCGAGTACAGCCTGACCTTCGACGATTCGCGTGGCGCGGGGGGGACGCTTGCTTCGGTGACAGTTTTGTCTGGCGGCGCTTACAACGCTGCAGACGGGACACTGGCCTTGACCGTCAACGGCGGCCCGATGACGGTCGGCATTGGCCGCCTCGGCGACCCGAACGGGCTGACCCAGCTTTCTGACAGCTTCGCCCCGGTGTCGATCACCAAGAACGGTTCGCCGGTGGGGAACCTGACCACAGTCGAAGTCGATGAAAAGGGCTATGTCAACGCTACCTACGACACTGGTTTCACCAGACGCCTTTACCAGATCCCGATCGTGGACGTCCCAAATCCAAACGGCCTCGTGTCCCTATCGAACCAGACCTACCAGATCTCACCGGATTCCGGGTCGTTCTTCCTGTGGGATGCAGGCAGCGGGCCAACCGGGTCGATCCAGGGTTATTCGCGCGAAGGCTCGAAGACCGACGTTGCCGCGGAACTCACCAGTCTGATCCAGACCCAGCGCGCCTATTCCTCGAACGCCAAGGTGATCCAGACGGTGGACGAGATGCTGCAGGAAACCACCAATATCAAAAGGTGATAGGCGATGAGCATCACCTCCGCCCTCGGCTCGGCGCTCACCGGACTGTCGGCCAATTCGCGGCAGGCCGAAATCCTGTCGTCGAACGTGGCAAATGCAACGACACCCGGCTACGCCCGACGCGAAGTCAACCTGCGGGCCGCCGTCCTCGCGGGCACCGGGCAAGGGGTATCTGTTACCAGCATCACACGCGACGTGGACCGACATCTTCTGGGCGAGCGCCGTCTTGGTCAGGCAGGCAGCGGCGACCGGGATGTCCGGGCTGATTTCCTCAAACGGGTGGAACAGGCGCTTGGCTCGCCCGATAGTCCTGGGTCGCTGGCCGGTCGTGTTGCTGCATTCGACCAAGCCCTGGTCGAAGCGGCAGGACGTCCAGAGTCACAAGCGCGGCTCGGCAACATCGCTTCGACCGCCAAGTCGCTTGCGGCTGGATTGGCCAGTGCGACGACCAACATCCAGCAGGCCCGCGCCACAGCCGACCGCCGGATCGCCGAGGAAGTCGGTAAGCTCAATTCGACCATCGGACAACTGCATGAACTGAACGTCGAGCTTCGGTCCTTCACGGGCGCCGGGCGCGACGTGTCCGCTCTGCTCGATGAACGGCAGCGCCTGGTCGACACGATTTCGACCATCGTGCCAGTCCGGGAGATTCCCCGGGACTTCAACCAGATCGCGCTTTTCACCACCGGCGGCGCGCCGTTACTCGAAGGCTCGCCTTCCGTCTTCGGGTTCTCGGCCACCCACACCATCACGCCCGAGATGACCCAGACCCTTGGCGGCCTTTCCGGCATCACCATCAATGGTCGTCCGTACGACACCGCCGGTTCGGCCAGCCCGATCCTTGGTGGCACGCTTGGCGCGCTCTTCGCTGTCCGGGATGATCTGGCCGTCAGCGCACAAGGCAAACTTGACGCCGCAGCGCGCGATCTGGTGGAGCGGTTTTCGGTGGCTGGTCTGGACGCTACCCTTCCTCCTGGGGCGCCGGGCCTGTTCACCGATGCTGGCGCAGCCTTCCTGCCGTCGGACGAGGTCGGCCTCGCCGGTCGTCTTCGGCTGAACGCCGCCGCCGATCCCTCGCAAGGCGGCGCGCTGTTCCGTTTGCGCGACGGGCTTGGCGCGGTGACCGAGGGCCCGCCGGGCAACGGCATCCTTCTTGACGCGCTTCACAGCGCGCTCAGCGCATCGCGCCCGCTCTCCTCTACAAGTTTCACCGCTGGCAGCCGCAACTTTGCGGTCCTGACAGGGGACCTCATGTCGGACGCCTCGGCTTTGCGGCTTTCTGCCCAGTCGGAGCAAAGCTTTTCGTCAGCGCGCCTCACGGCGCTGACCGATCTTGAGGCGCAGAACGGCATCGATACCGACCAGGAAATGCAACAGCTTCTGGTGATCGAAAAGAACTATGCGGCCAATGCAAAGGTGATTCAGGCGGTGAATGACATGATCGACACGCTAATCAGGTTGGGCGCATGACCCGGATTTCCGTTGGTGACGCAAGCCTTACCAATATCCTTGCCCGTCAGGGGGCTGACCTTCGCGGTCAGGTACAGCGCGCTTCACAAGAGGTTGCGACCGGCAGACACACCGACATCGGACATGCCCTGCGCGGAGATGTCTCGCCGCTTCTGGCCATTGACGCAAGCCTTTCGCGGCTTCAGGCCTACAAATCCACCACCACGGATGCTGCCTTTCAGGTTGCCACCCAGCAAAGCGCGATCGCCGGTCTGTCCTCGTTGGCGGGGGGGATCACCACAACGCTCATGGGGTCACGCGACTTCACAACTCCGGCGCAGTTGAACACGGTCGCGGCCGATGCGCGGGGGCGACTTGCCTCGGCTATCGGCCTTCTTAATACGCAGGCCTCAGGTCGGGCCGTGTTTTCCGGAGTGGCAACCGATACGGTCCCGCTAGGCGCGCCCGATGACATGCTGGCCGCGCTGGAGTTGGCCGCCGTTGGATCGAGCACGGCAGGTCAGGTCGTGGCGGCAGTTACGACATGGTTCGCCGATCCACTGGGTTTTGAGACCTTCTATCAGGGTGGAGCGTCCCTTACGCCCGCCCCTATCTCGCCGGGCGAGGCGGCTGACCTGTCGACCACCGCGCTTGACCCCACGATCCGCGATACACTTGCAGGTTTTGCCATGGCGGCATTGATCGACCGGGGAGCGCTGGCGGGCAACGCTGATGAGCGCGCCCGGTTGGCGCAGACGGCAGGCCAGACGCTGCACCGGACCGAGGACGCCCGCATCACCCTTGCCGCCCGGATCGGAGCAGTCGAAGCGCAGGTCGAAGCGGCGCGAACCCGCAACGTGGCCGAGGAAACCGCGCTTGGTATCCTGCGCTCTGACATCGGCTCGGTCGATCCATACGAGGCTGCGACCCGGCTGGAAACGGTCCGCACGCAGTTGGAATCGCTTTACCTCGTCACCGCCCGTGTGTCGCGCCTTAGCCTTGTGGAGTACATTCGATGATACGCTTCCTTCTTGCGCTGATCCTGTCCGCCGGGGCGGCGCTTGCCGAGCCTATCCGGATCAAGGATCTGGTGGAATTCGACGGCGTTCGCGGCAACGATCTGGTGGGCTATGGTCTGGTCGTCGGATTGAATGGCACGGGCGACGGCATCCGCAACGCGCCCTTTACCGAAGAGATCATGGCCAACCTGCTGGAACGGCTGGGGGCCAATGTGACGGGCGAGGAATTTCGCCCTAAAAACGTGGCGGCGGTGTTCGTCACCGCGCAACTGCCGCCATTTGCCCGGGCGGGCGGACGGATCGATGTGACGGTCTCGGCGATTGGCGACGCGAAGAGTCTTCTGGGCGGGACGCTGGTGATGACGCCTCTGAATGGGGCGGACGGTCAGATCTATGCGGTCGCGCAGGGCACGATCATCGCGGGCGGCATCTCGGCCGAGGGCGACTCGGCCCGCGTGGTCCAGGGGGTGCCGACGGCTGGAGGCATCCCGTCCGGCGCGCGGGTCGAGCGAGAGGTGGAGTTCGACTTCGCGGGCCTTCCGGTCCTGCGGCTGGCGCTGAAATCGGCCGATTTCACCACGGCCGAGCGAATCGAGCGGGCGGTCAATGCCGAGTTCGGCACGCAGGTTGCCTTGATGCAGGATGCCGGGACTGTGGCGGTTGACATCGAGGCGACAGGAATGGGTTCACCTGCCCATGTCCTCAGCCGGATCGAGGGCATTTTGGTCGTGCCCGAAACGCGGGCCCGGGTGGTGGTCGACCAGCGGTCCGGGACCATCGTTATGGGGGCGGATGTGCGGATCAGTCGGGTGGCGGTGGCGCAGGGGAACCTGACGCTGCGGGTCGAGGAAAGCCCGCTGGTGGTTCAGCCAAACCCGTTCTCGGACGGGGAAACGGTCGTGGTCCCCCGCAGCAATGCCGAGATCGCGACGGACGGGACCGGCCTTGCCGAGGTGACGGGCGGGACCGATCTGGCCGAGGTTGTGGCGGGCCTGAATGCCCTGGGGGTGGCGCCGCACGACATGATCGATATCCTGAAAAGCATCAATGCTGCCGGGGCACTACATGCCGAGTTTGTGGTGAACTAGAATCGACCGAAGTGGCAAGTGACCACAGTGGACAACTTGGCGGCCCCCCGTAAAATCAATGGTTTGCGAAGTCGCGTTCATGATTTGTAAAGATTTGGCTCGCTAAGTCCCTAGGCCGGAAAAAGTGGGACTGACAGACCAGTCAAGCACAGAAGCGAGGGCGGTGCGGCGGCGCAAGCGGCGGTAAGGCGCGGGCCGGAGTTGACCCTGCCCGGTGCGGGGCGTAATCGGGAGGGACATTCACGAAAGAGTTCCATTTTGGCCATTCACCTGCACCAATCCGACCTTCCCGACGGCCTGACCCTTGGCCCAGTCGTCGCCATCGATACCGAAACGATGGGGCTTGACCCCCGCCGCGACCGGCTGTGCGTGGTGCAGCTTTCCGATGGTAAGGGCGATGCGCATCTGGTGCAGATCGCGAAGGGGCAGACCCGCGCGCCGAACCTGGAAAAGCTGCTGTCCGATCCGGCCACGTTGAAACTTTTCCACTTTGGCCGGTTCGACATTGCCGCCCTGAAGCAGGCCTTCGGGGTGACCACGGCCCCCGTGTGGTGTACCAAGATCGCCTCCAAGCTGATTCGCACCTTCACCGACCGGCACGGGCTGAAATACCTGCTTGCCGATCTGGTGGGTGTTGATGTCTCGAAGCAACAGCAGACCAGCGACTGGGGCTCTGAGACTCTGACCGAGGCGCAAAAGGAATATGCGGCTTCGGACGTGCTTTACCTCCACCAGCTGCAAGCCGAATTGCAAGCGCGGCTTATCCGCGAAGGGCGGCTGGAGCTGGCCGAACGCTGCTTTGCCTTCCTGCCGACGCGAGCCGAGCTTGATCTTCTTGGCTGGGAAGACGTGAATGACATCTTCCACCACTGATTTCCTGACGACCGGCCAACGGGTGATCCGCCGCGAGGCGGGGGCGCTTGAGGTCCTTGCTGGCACTTTGGGCGAAAGCTTCTCGGCGGCCGTTGCGCTGCTGATGGCGGCAAAGGGCCGGGTGATCGTCTCGGGCATGGGCAAATCGGGCCATATCGCCCGCAAGATCGCGGCGACTTTTGCCAGCACGGGCACGCCCGCGCACTTCGTCCACCCGGCCGAGGCGAGTCATGGCGACCTTGGCATGGTCGCGGAAGGCGATGTGCTGTTGGTGCTGTCGAACTCGGGTGAGACATCGGAACTGGCCGATATCGTTGCCCATGCCAAACGCTTCGGCATTCCGCTGATCGCCGTCGCCGGGCGCGAGGGGTCGACGCTGATGCGGCAGTCCGATGTCGGCATCTTGCTGCCAGAGGTGCCCGAGGCTTGTGAGATCGGGATCGTGCCGACGACCTCGACGACCATGACCTTGGCCCTTGGTGACGCACTGGCCATCGCTCTGATGGAACATCGCGCCTTCACGCCCGAGCATTTCCGGATGTTCCATCCCGGTGGCAAGCTTGGCGCGCGGCTCTTGAAAGTGCGCGATCTGATGCATCACGACCCGCCCCTCGTGCCGGAAGGCATGGGCATGGGCGAGACTTTGGTCGAGATCAGCCGTCGTGGCTTTGGTGTGGTCGGGGTCACCGATGCGGCCGGACGCCTGACCGGGATCATCACGGACGGCGACATCAGGCGGCATCTCGACGGGCTCATGTCTCACAGCGCAGGCGAAGTGATGACCGTAAGTCCACGCACGATCGGGCCAGAAGCGCTGGCCGGTGAGGCGCTGGCCCTGATGAACGACCGCAAGATCACCTGCCTGCTGGTCACCGGCGAGGATGTCACCAGGGCAATCGGCATCCTGCATGTACATGACTGTCTTCGGGCTGGGGTCATCTGACCATGGCGCGGCGCGACCGGCATTCGCGGGTGGTGGGCTGGCTGAAGGTCGCATTGCCACTTGCGGCGCTTGCAATCCTGTCGACGCTGTTCCTCTTGTCCGACCGGATCGACCCTGAAGACGCGCTTCCCTATGCCGAGGTCGATGTCGAGGAACTGGCACGCGAGCCCAGGATGACCGCGCCGACCTATGCCGGGATGACCACGGACGGGGCTGCCCTGTCCTTGACTGCTGTAGAGGCCAGACCGTCAGCCGGGACCGCCCCATCGACAGCGGCGGGCTTGCGGCTGGAGCTTGCGACGCCGGACGGAGGCAAGACCGAGCTTCTGGCCGCAACGGCGGTGATGGATGAGGTCGCGCGGCGGCTTGTGCTGTCGGGGGGCGTGACCGTAACGACATCGACCGGCTACCGATTGGAGATGGCGGAGGTTGAGGCCAAGCTAGACCGGTCAGGGCTGGAAAGCCGCTCGCCGGTGACGGCGACGGGACCGGCTGGCGACCTTCGGGCAGATCGGATGGTCCTAAGTCAGGACATCCAGACCCCGGGTGCCTATCTTCTGGTTTTCAAGGGCGGGGTCCGGCTGGTATACCAGCCGGGCGGCTGACCGCTGCGCAGAGGTTCGATTGATGAAATTCAAGCTTCATTCATTCTTTTTGGCGACCGGGTTCGCGCTGATCTCGGCGGCAGTGTCTGCGCAAGAGGCCAAGATCGCCTTCGGCGACCTTGCCCAGGATACCAGCCTGCCGGTTCAGGTGCAGGCTGATCAGTTTGCGGTGAACAATGCCGATGGCACGGCGGTCTTCACTGGCAATGTCGTGGTTGTACAAGGCGAAATGAAGCTTGCCGCTGCCGAGGTGAAGGTGAAGTACGGGACCGATCAGAAAGAGATCGACCAGCTGATCGCCTCGGGTGGGGTGACGATCACCAATCTGGGCGATGCGGCCGAGGCGAAGGAGGCGGTCTACTCCGTTGCAGGCGGCGTGATCGTGCTTTCGGGCGATGTCTTGCTGACGCAAGGGCCCTCGGTCATGGCCGGGCAGAAGCTGACCATCAACCTGAAGGATGGAACTGGCGTGATGGCCGGTGGGGTCACCACAACCTTTGTGCCGGGCGGCAACTGATGTCTGCTGAACGACCCGAACTTACCGTCACCGATGGCTCGGCCGGATTGCAGATCCGCAGCTTGCGGAAAAGCTACAAGAAGCGCCCGGTCATCCTTGACGTCTCGATGGACCTGCGCCGGGGAGAGGTCGTCGCACTACTTGGGCCGAACGGGTCTGGCAAGACGACCTGTTTTTATGCGATCGCCGGGCTGGTCATACCCGAAGGCGGCCAGGTACTAATCGACGGCAAGGATGTCACCGCGCTGCCGATGTACCGCAGGGCGCGGCTTGGGATCGGTTACCTGCCGCAAGAGGTCTCGATCTTCCGTGGTCTGTCGGTCGAGGACAACATCCTCGCGGTGCTGGAGATCGTCCAGCCCGACCGGCACAAGCGGCGCGAACGGCTGGAGGAGCTGTTGTCCGAGTTTTCCATCACCCATCTGCGGCGCACGCCGGCATTGGCCCTGTCGGGCGGCGAACGGCGGCGGGTCGAGATTGCGCGCTGTCTGGCGGCGGACCCGAAATACCTGCTGCTGGACGAGCCCTTTGCCGGGGTGGACCCGATTGCCGTGGGCGAGATCCGTCATCTGGTGCATGATCTGAAATCGCGCGGAATCGGGGTGCTGATCACCGATCACAACGTTCGCGAGACGCTTGAGATCGTGGATCGCGCCTACATCCTGCATGCCGGCAGGGTGCTGATGTCGGGGACGACCGAGGAGGTCGTGCGGGATGAGACCGTGCGTCGGGTCTATCTGGGCGAGAACTTCCGGATCGTTTAAGCGGCGCTTTGTCCCGATCGCATCGAACCGGTTGACAATCCGCCACGGGGTAGCGCCAAATACTCGTAATGCGTGCGTTACATGCTCATGTTCGGATTCGGATTTCTGCCGTGACCCCTTCCGGCAGCTATGGCGTGACGCAACGTTTCTTCCGCTTGATTCCCGAAAGACCGAACGGCCAGGGTTGACCCGGCCGCACCGGTACCATGCGAAAAGGAGAGGCCATGCGCTACCAGATCAGTGGAAAACAGATCGACGTCGGTGAGGCTCTTCAAACCCATGTGAAGGCGGAAATGGGCGAGGTGATCGAGAAATATGCGCAGCGCCCCACTGAATGTGTCGTGGTTTTCTCGCGTGAGGCGCATGAATTCGTCTGCGAGGCGGTGATTCACCTGTCAACGGGCCTGACCGCACAGGCCAAGGGCCATGCGACCGAGATCTATGCGGCCTTCGAGAGCTGCCGCGAGAAGATGGACAAGCAGCTGCGGCGCTACAAGCGGCGCATCCGCAACCATCACAACCATCGTGCGGGACCAGTTGAATTCGGCGGTGCGTCCTCGTATATCCTCGCCGCTACCGAGGATGCCGAGGACGTTGAGCCCGAGACGCTTCAGCCCGTGGTCATCGCCGAAATGGAGACGAAGATTCCTTCGATCACCGTGGGCGAGGCTGTGATGCAGATGGAGCTTGCTGGGCAGCGGATGCTGGTGTTCCGGAACGAAGGACATGGGGGCGTGAATGTGGTGTATCGTCGGGATGACGGAAACATCGGCTGGATCGACCCTCGCAACAGCAAGTAAAGCGTCCCACTGACGCAGGATTGTCGCCGACTTATGGACCTATCGAAGCTACTCACGCCAGGCGCCGTCAAGGTGGTCGGGCAATTCACCTCGAAGAAGCGACTGTTTCAGGAGCTGGGTGAGATCGCGGCGCAGGCTTACGGGCTGAACGGGGCCACCGCCATTGACGGCCTGCAAGAGCGTGAGACGCTGGGGCCGACGGGTGTCGGGCACGGGATCGCTTTGCCCCATGCGCGGCTGGAGGATCTGAAGGGAATCATCGGGGTCTTCTTGCGGCTGGAAAAACCGCTCGACTATGACAGCGTCGACCGCCAGCCGGTGGATCTGGTCTTCGGGCTGTTCGCGCCGAAGGATTCTGGGGTCGATCATCTAAAGGCACTTGCCCTGGTCAGCCGGACGATGCGGGACGCGGCGGTGGTGGCCAAGCTGAGGGCCAACAGCGACCCTGCCAAGCTGTACGCAATCCTGACCGAGGCCCGCGCACCGCAAGCGGCGTGATCGGTAGGGCCGCTCGTCGATGACTTCGTCACTCCTCTCTGGGTCCCCTCCGACGAGGAGACGAAGTCGAACGAGGAGGTCAACCCTTCCAGCGGCCAAAGCCGAAGCCTAGGTAGTCACGCGCATAAGCTTCGGCAGCAGCGGCTTCTAGTGTCTCGTCGTAGATCGAAAACAGCGTGGCCTCGGCGGGGTCCGGGGCTAGCCTCGACGGCGGCGACATGCCGGTTTCCGCGGCCAGGAACGCAAGGCCCTCGGTCAGACGATCCTCGCGGATCACCAGATCAAGCGGCTGGAACGCCGCAAATCCCTGAACGACTGCCGTCTGGCTGGCAAGGCTGGGGTCCACCCGTGCCCCGGTCTGGCCGCCGAGGGCGAGCCGGGCGTAGTTCAGGAAGATCAGGAAAGCGGCGCGCTCGGCCTCGACGGTCGCAAAGGGTTCACCGGGACGCTGAAGCTCGGCGAGAAAGCCGTTGATCAGGATGCGGCGAAGATCGGGAGCCTCTGCCATCACGATCTTGCGCCGAAAAGCCACATGCGCCCGCAGAAGCGGGTGACGGATAACGGTGAAACTGCGGTGGCCGGGATGGCCGCGCTTCCATTGGCGCAGGCTTTTCTGTTCGAAACCCTCCAGGAGGTCTCCAAGGCCTGCAAACCAGTCACGAATCGGCGCCTCCGGTCCGGATCGGATCGGGAAGAACAGGAGCGGCGCCTTAGCCGTGGCCATCGCGGTCGGGATTCCTGCGGCACGGCGGGGCTCGAAACTGGGGGTGCGACCAAGATTGAAAACGTCAATTGCAGCAATGGCTTCGGCCAGAGCCTCGGGGTTTTCCAGCTTGTCTTCGATAGGGCCGGGGTTCTGCTTCTTCAGCGTGTCATCGAGCGATTTCAGCCGCGCCTCGACCCCGAGGAAGGCGGCGAGGCCGTTCATCACCTCGACCGAGCCGAGGTCTTCGTAGTCGAGATAAAAGGCGGTCTGGCCAGAGGTTTGCAGTGAATGCAGCAAAAGCAGCTGGAAGGCCTGGATGTCCTGCAGATGCTGGAGGAATTCCGGGACGTCAAACCGGACCTTGGCCGTCTTCAGCCGCCTGGCATTAGTCAGCTTCCACTGGTCGGTGGTCTGGGCGATCTTCCAGCTGACATAACTTTCCAGAGGGTTACGGGTCAGGATGATCTTGGCGCAGCGCGGGTCGGGCAGAACATCGTCCAGCACGCGCAGGTCGTGGTCGTGGAAGAAGCGGAAGCCCGAGAGTCCTTCGGTTTCCGTCCTGAGCTTGCGAAGGAGCGGTTTGGGATTCTGGTCCCGCTCTTCCATCGTGATGCCGAACATCTCGGTCCGGTCCTTCTTGCCGAAGATGTAGCGGTTGAAGACCTCGCCATGGCTGATGACGCCGGGCAGGGTGTTCAGGTTCGCCTCAAGCAGGTTCGAACCGGTGCGCATCTCGGCCAAGACGACGAAGCTATGGAAGCGCTGCGCCATGGGCTACTTCACGATCCGCGACCGAGAGAACGGCTGGCCGGGCTGGGCCAGGTCGCCGTCGGCCGGAAAATCGCCCATCAGCACCGGCTGCATGCCCTGATTGCGCAGGTCCTGCAGAAAACTGCCGAAGCCCGCGAGGCTGACGAGGTGCGGCAGGTCGGCGATGCGGTGCGCGGCGCGCGGGTTCAGATCGTCGATAAGCTGTTCCAGCGGTTCGGCCGGGTTCTCGATGAATTCGGCGAGGGACCAGATCCGCACCCGAGCTTTGGTTTCAGTAGTGCCAAGATAGGCAATGAATTCGGCCTCGATCTTCTGCAACCGCGCTGCTTCCGTACGGACCTCGGCAGCGGAACGGCCCGAGCGCCAAAGCGGGACGGCAAAGGCACCGGAGATGAGGAAGATCATCGCGTTCGGATCACTGGCGATGAAGGTCGAGATATCCTGTTCGTCAGTCGGGCCGAACTGGAAGCACTGCGTCTCGCCCCGGGTGTTCCAGATCAGGTTGGTAAGGAAGCTACTGGGGTTGTAGTCGCGCAAGGTGGCGCTGTCCGAAAGGCCGCCCTTGAACACAGACTCACCACCCGAAAACTCGACCCGGTCGAAAGCGAAGAGATGGCCATGGACACGGGCATCAAGCGCGCGGGCAAGCCAGGACTGGAAATCATCGAAAAGGTCGGCAAAACCTTCGAAAACACCGTAAGGGGCGGCCGAGAGGGTATTACCACTGGCGCGGGTCGGAAAGCGGCTTTGCATGTAAAGCCCCGGCCTGCCCTTCACCCGGCGTTCGACCGCTTTAGCGAAGAGCCGGTTGATCTTGCCGGGATTGGCCTCTGGCCGCAGGGCAAGGTCACCTTCGGGGCCAAGGAAAGTGCGGTACAGAAGATCGGCTTGCGGCCAGATCTTGCGGGCGACGAAAGCATCGGTCTGGCGCAGCAGATGCAGATGGTCGTCATAGAAGGTATAGGGACGGCCCTGGTAGTCAAATTTCGACAGCGTCAGCGAGCGGCTTTCGATCCGGTCCGAAACCCGGCGAACAAGGGTCTGGAAGTAGCTTTCATCGGGGATCCAGACCCGCTTGAAGTAGAGGTCATGACGGGGGCGGTCGGGATGGTTGAGGATCGCCTCCAGGCTCTGGCGGGTCAAACACCACCATTGGCTGCCAAGATGCGGGACGAGGCCCGCGGGGATCCGGCGGCGGAAGCGGAGGAAGCGCTGCAGGGTGACATAGCCGTCGAAAAGCCGGCGATGGCGTTTCCAGGCGAAGGGAAAGCGGAGGGTGAAGCGTTCCTTGCTAAGGCCGCCGACCGTCCAGCCGACATCGGCGGTGGTGACGCTTTCGATGAAATCGGTGTCGGGATGGGCGGCAAGATGCTCTTGCAGGGCGCGAACGGGACGGATCGGCAGGCAGGAGCCGGAGGCGAGGAAGACGTGGCTGACCTGGGGAAAATCGGCGAGGAGCCGGGTGGTGGCATCGATCGTGGCCTGGACCAGGCCGAAGGTCCCCCATTCACACGCCGAGCGGCGGGAAAAGCGGACATCTGGCAGGTCTTTGAGGGCGGTGGCAAGGCTGTCGAACTGGTCGGCTGGGACGCGGGCGTCAAGGTGTATGACCACTGGGCAGCCATGCCCGGCCCAGTGCCGGGCCAGTTGTGCCGCCCGGTCCAGTGCCGCGTGGCACAGCATGACGACGCCCAGTTTCGCGCCACGCGTCACGCCCAATTTCCTTTCGACATCAGGCCAAGCACCTCAAGTTGGCGCCAGTTGACATATTTCTCGCTCCAATTGCACCACAGATCGCGTTCGCGCGCGATGCCTTCGCGGTAGGCCCGGTATTCGTGACTTTCGGCGTAGTGCTGGCCACGGAGGAGTTCCTCTTGTGCCTTCGCAGCAAAGGTATCGAGGAATTTCGCGTGAAGAAGGCAGCCGGAGGGACGCTCGCCCCCCATGTCTTCATAGGTAAGGTTAAGCTTGCGGGGCAGCATCATGTGGGTCGAGGAGACGTAGGCGTAGGAGCGGTCCCATTTGACAAGCGGGGTCTTGTTGATCGCAGGGGCCTGTTTCGGGCGGTCGGAAAAGAACAGGCGTGCGCGGGGGCCGCCCTGGATCCAGAGGTTGCGGAAGAACGGGTTGCGGCGGATCGTGTAGTTGCCGCTGTCGAAATACTGAGCGATTTCAAAGGGGCTCTGGCCCTCACGGTAGGGGTGTTCGTGCATCGGCCCCTTGGGATACATGTCCAGAAGCATGGCCGAGAAGCTGCGCGCATCAGTGCTGTCGAGCCAGTCGGTAAGGGCGCGAAGCGGACGGGTTTCGCAGAACGGGTAGACGAGGAATTCGTCGACATCGACGGTGAGGCACCAGTGGCCGTGGCCGTGGCGACGAAGGAGATACATCATCCAGTCCATCCCGAATCGGGATTGGCGGTAGCCGGCGCTGGTGGTCCAAACCGACACGTCGGACTGCGCGGCCAGGTATTCGCGGGTGCCGTCGTCAGAGGCGTTGTCGACGACGAGGAAGTGGTTCACCCCGAGGCGGCGGTAGTAGCTGAGGAAATATGGAAGCCGCACGCGTTCGTTCCGCATGGTCGAAAAGAGGAGGATCGGCTGCTGCGGCAAGCTGTCGGTGCGGTCGGCGACGGGGCGCAGCTGGCTGCGACGGCGCAAGGCGCGGGCCAGAAGGTACTTGCGCTTGACGCGCAACCGGAACAGCGAGATCAGTCCCATGGACCGCCCCGGCGGCCGGAAAATCGTGAAGCTCCGGTCATATCCACCCACCACGCGACATCAGACCCAGCGCCTCCATCTGTCGCCAGCTGATGTAGCGGGTGGATGTCGCGCAATGCAAGACCGGGTCGGCGGTCAGCCGGTCGTAGTATGCGGCGTACTGGGCGCCGTCGGCGAAATGTTCCCCACGGGCCCTTTCTTCGGCCGATCGATCAGTGATTCCGGGCAGGAACTTGGTGTGGAGGATGACGCCCGAGGTAAGCTCGCCGCCATCGGTCGCGTAGACAAGATTCAGTTGCGGTGGCAGGAGCGCGTGGGTGGAGTTCACATAAGCATAGCGCCAGTGCCAGCGGACAAGGGGTGTCTTGTTCAGAGTGGGCGCACGGCGAGGATCAGCCGCGAAAAAGGTACGGGCCCGGGCGCCGCCCTGAATCCAGAGATTTCGCATCCTGGGTTGAACCTGGACCAGGTAGTTCCCTGCATCGAACCAGCCAAGATGCGAGATCGGATCCTCCTCCGGGCCAACTGACCCCTCCGACACCGGCCCGGCAGGGTACATGTCGACGGTCATAGCTCCAAAAGCGGCGCGCCCCTGCCGGTCAAGCCATTCGGTAAGCGCGGGAAGGGGCCGGGATTGCCAGTAGGGGTAAATGAGCAGCTCATCGGCATCAAGCGTCAGGCACCAATGGCCATGACCGTGCAACATCTGCAGCCAGGTCAGCCAGTCCATCCCGAAGCGTGAGGCCTTGTAGCTGGCCGAGGTCTGCCAAAGCGAGATATCGGGCTGGTCCCGAAGAAGCTGCGCGGTCCCATCGGTGCTGGCATTGTCGACGACAAGAAAGTGCCGCACGCCAAGGGCGCGGTGGTGGCGCAGGAAATGTGGCAATCGCGCGGCTTCGTTCCGCACACATAGAAATGAGAGCACATCGCCCGCAGCGATCTGCGTGGTCTGATCCGAAACGGCGGTCAACTGGGGACCGCGTCGGAATGCCCGCGCAAGCAACATGCGGCGACGCAGGCGAAGTTTGTAGGCACGCAGCGCTGCTGCAAAGCCGCGCTGGGGTTCGGTCAACTCTCCGATCGGGCAGGCGTGGGGCAGGCCGACCGAACCGTTCAACGTTTACTGCGCCGCCTTCTGCATGGCCATGAGTTCATGCAGGAACACCGAAAAATCGGCCCCAAGGTCCGGGCGCGACAAGCCAAAGGCAACGGTGGCCTGCAGAAAGCCGATCTTCGAGCCGCAGTCGTAGCGCTGGCCACGGAACCGCAGGCCAAAGACGCCGTCCTTCTTCTTCGTCTCTTCGGCGATGGCGTCGGTCAGCTGAATCTCGCCTCCGGCGCCCTGCTTCATGCGGTTGAGGTTGGTCATCACCTTTGGCGTCAGGATGTAGCGACCGATCACGGCAAGGTTTGACGGCGCGTCCTCGGGTTTCGGCTTTTCGACCATGCCCTTCACCTTGACGATTGCACCGTTGTCTTCAGCAATGTCAAGGACGCCGTAGCTGGAGGTCCGCTTCGGCGCCACTTCCATCGCGGCAACCATGCAGCCGCCGGTTTCGGCATAGGCCTCGACCATCTGCTGCAGACAGGGGGTTTCGGCAGCAATGACGTCATCGGGCAGAAGCACGGCGAAGGGTTCGTTGCCGATCAGGCGGCGGGCGCACCATACGGCGTGACCAAGGCCCATCGGGCGGTTCTGCCGGACATAGGCGATGGCGCCACTGTCCATGTTGGTGTCTTTCAGAATGTCGAGAAGGTCGGTCTTGCCCTTTTTGCGCAGTTCGCTTTCCAGTTCTGGAGCGTGGTCGAAATAGTCTTCCAGCGCGGATTTGCCGCGCGAGGTCACGAAGATGAATTCCTTGATCCCCGCGGCGCGGGCTTCGTCGATGGCGTATTGGATCAGCGGCCGGTCGACGAGGGTCATGATCTCTTTCGGGATCGACTTGGTCGCAGGCAGGAACCGCGTGCCGAGGCCCGCGACAGGAAAGATGGCCTTGGTGATCTTTTTCGTCTTCATGACTAGTCCTAACCCCGTCTGGTCGTGAACAATTACTTGGGTGAAATGCAGTTGGCTGGCGATTCTGACCTTATGCGGGCGGACCCGCGGCAATAATCGTAAACTGCATCAGTCCGCCCCCGTTCGCACCAAAAAACGACAATTCGACGACAATCCTTACCTCCAAGGTCCTAAAGCAGAGTGATTGGGAGCGCCGAGAGCATCGTCTCGATGATGACAACGTCCGACGGATTGTTCAGTTCCCAGAACTGGCGGCCACGGGCGTCAACCTCGACGCATAGCACGGGATCGCCGTTTTCCAGAAAGCGCAGCTGCTCCAGCCCCTCAAGGGTTTCCAGCGGGCCGGGGTCCCAGGTGATGTAGCGTTGCAGCGCTTGGGGACGGTAAGCGTAGACGCCGACGTGGTGGAAGACCGGGGTCGAAGCGTCGGGTGCATAGTCGGTGCTGGTGAAGGGGATGACTTCTTTCGAGAAGTAAAGCGCGCGGCGACTGGCGTTGAAGACGGCGGTGGTGCCGCCGACGCGGCCAGCCTTGCGGTCGGCCAACAGCCCGGCGAGGCCCTGCCCGTCGCAGCGCAGGACCGGGGTGGCGATCAGGACCGCTGCGTCGGCCTTCAGACCCGCGATCAGGTCTTCGACGAACCAGGGCGGGGTCAGCGGCGCATCGCCTTGCAGGTTCACGATGAGGTCGTGGCCTGGGAGCTTGGCTGCCACTTCGGCGCAGCGTTCGGTGCCGTTGCGGGCGGTCGAAGAGGTCATCACCACCTCGGCCCCGAAGCTGCGGGCATGGGTTGCGATACGGTCGTCATCGGTGGCGACGACGACGCGGTCGGCCCCTCTTACCGACATGGCGGCGTCCCAACTGCGGCGAATCAGGGTTTTCGGGCCGTCACGGCCGGTGAGGATCACCAGCGGCTTACCCGGGTAGCGGGTCGAAGCGTAGCGCGCGGGAATGGCGATCAGGGTTTTCATTTCAGCGCGACGCCGGGGGCGAAGGCGATGAAGAAAGGGTTGTCCCAGCCGGGTTTGCCATAGCTAAGGGGGGTGTGGTCGTCAAAGCGGACAACCTGGCCGCCCGCGCCACGCAGGACGGCATCTCCCGCGGCGGTGTCCCACTCCATGGTGCGGCCAAGGCGGGGGTAAAGGTCGGCCTCGCCGGTGGCAACGAGGCAGAACTTCAGGCTGGAACCGGCAGAGGTCATGTCGCGGACGGCATAGCGCGCGATGTAATCATCGGTCGCCTGATCGCGATGGGATTTGGACGCGACCACCATCAGGGCGGCGTTGTCGGGTTGCGAGACGCGGATGTCGCGGGTCGGGCCGGGGCTGGACTTGTCGAAGGGGCCGGTTTCTTCGACCGCAGTGCCATCGGCGCGAGTGTAGAAAAGGCGGTTCTGCGCGGGGGCGTAGACGATCCCCCGGGTTGGGATTCCGTCCTGAACATAGGCGATGTTCACGGTAAAGTCGCCACGGCGCTGGACGAATTCCTTGGTGCCATCCAGCGGATCGACGATGAAGAAGGTGCGGGCCGAAAGCGCGTGGCTTTCGGCCTGTTCCTCGGTGATGAGGGGGGTACCGGGGAAGGCCGCGCGAAGGCCCGCCGAGATGACGGAATCGGCGGCCTCGTCCGCTTCGGTGACTGGGCTGGCGTCGCCCTTGGCGCGGACCTCGAAATCGGGCTGTCCGTAGACCTGCATGATCCGGTCGCCCGCTTCCAACGCGAGGCGGCGAAAAAGTTGTATCAGCAACGTGAAATCCATCATGCCTCCGGCGGCGATTGATCATCTTGTCGGGCGCCCTTATCCTTGGTTGTCAACGGAACGGCAAGATTTGCTGATGCAATATGCCGGACCAGTCGGAGAAGGCCGCATGTTCCGCCACAAACCATATGAGCGTTCATGGCTTAGCCTCGGGTTCGAAAGCCTGCAGCTGATCTACCATGTGTCGGTGCGCAACCTGCGCAAGTCGCACGGCAACGCAGTTCTGGGGTTGGTGATGTCGATCGTCCAGGCGCTGCTGATGGTGCTGGTGATGTATTTCATGATGAGCATCTTCGGCATGCGGCGGATCGCGGTTCGTGGCGACTTTATGCTTTATGTGATGTCCGGTGTCTTTCTGTTCATGACCCACATCAAGGCGATTGCCGCGGTGTCGGGAGCGGATGGTCCGACATCGACGATGATGATGCACGCGCCGATGAACCCGATCATCTCGATCATGGGGGCGGCGCTGTCCTCGCTCTACCAGCAGACGCTGTCCGCCGCGGTGATCCTGTTCGTGTACCATGCTGTGTTCAACCCAATCACCATCGATGAACCGGTGGGCGTGATGGGGATGTATCTCATGGCATGGTTTGCGGGCGTCGGGATCGGGATGGTGTTCCTGTCCGCAAAACCCTGGCAGCCCGAGGCGGTCGGGATCATCGTCACGCTTTACACCCGCGCGAACGTCATCGCATCGGGCAAGATGGTGCTGGCGAACAATCTTCCGGTCGAACGGCGGTCCTGGTTCGACTGGAATCCGCTCTTTCACACCATCGATCAGGCGCGCGGCTACATGTTCCTGAATTATACGCCGCGCTATACGTCGATAGAATACGCGTTCTACTACGCCCTGGTCTGCATCATGATCGGGTTGATGGCCGAGTTTTTCACCAGGCAACATGCCTCGTCCAGCTGGAACAAGCGGAATTAGACCCTGTTATCTGTCTTTTTGACAGAACTGGCGTCCAGTTTGTCAGACGGGGTCCAACTTTGGTCAAAGAAGCGAGGCGAGTACAAGCCGGGCATCAGCCTCCGCGTCCTTTGGTCCCGCTGCGTGTGGCTTTCCCAACGAGGCGCGATCCACCTGCCGAAGTTTGGGACAAGACCTGCGGTGATCCAACGCCACCCATTTCGATGACCACGAGCGGGGGGCCGGCGAGCGCGGCCCCCCGCCTTCTGTCAGTTCAGCTCCGCTGCGCGGTCGGCGGCGACGTTCGCCTCGGCTTCCGCCACAGCCGCAGTAAATGCGTCCAAGACCTCTGGCCCGCCTTTCACATTCGCTTTGAACCAGTCAAAGACCGGGGCGACGGCGTCCTTGAACGCGGTCCGCTCGGCGGCCGTGGGCACATAGATCTCTCCCCCTGCGGCTCGGAAATCGGCGTAAGCTTGGATCTCCTTGCGCTTCGGTGAGGCAAAGGTGGCTTGCTGCAACGCGGCAAATCCGTCGACGACGATCTGCTGCTGTTCGGGGGTCAGCGACTTGAAACGGTCGTTGCCCATCCACCAGAAGGCACCCATGTAGCTGTGGCCGTCCAGCGTCAGATATTTGATGCCCGCATCGGTGAACTTCATCGACATGATGTCGGTGATCCCGTTCGCGGTGCCTTCGACAACTCCGGTCTGCAGCGAGGTGAAAAGCTCGGGCCACGGGATGGGCGTGGGGGCTGCCCCAAGGGTGGTGGCCAGCGTCTGCGGCAGGTCGGCCGGGACAGTGCGCATCTTCAGGCCGGCCAGATCGGCGGGGGCGGCAATGCGCCGTTTGGTATTGGCATAGTTGCGCCAGCCGCCGGTGTTGCCGATGGTCATCAGGCGGATCTTGTCGCCGCTGTCGGCCAGCGCCTTGGCGCGCAAGCTGGCGGTCAGATCGGTGCTGGTCAGCACCTCTTCGGCCACGCGGTCATCGCTCATCAGGTACGGCAGGTCGAGAACCTGGATATAGGGGAAAAGGCCCGCCGCGCCGCCCGAGGTCGAGATGTAGATGTCAATGGTACCGTCCGCCACGCCCGCAAGGCATTCATCTCCCTTGGCGCACAACTGCGTGCCCATGAAAATCTCGACGCCGATGGTACCGTTCGAGGCGTTCTCGACATAGTTCTTGAACACGACCAGGCCGTCGTAATCCTCGTCCTGGTCGTTCGAGTTGGCGGTGGCGCGCAGCATTATGTCCTGGGCCAGCGCGGCCCCGGCAGTGCCCGCCAGAAGTGCGGCCAGCGCCAGGGATCTCAGGGATATCTTTAACATGGTTCCTCCTGTTGGTTGGTTTTGTCAGTCAACGTAACCCATCAGCCTGGGCAGCGTCAGCGGGATGGCGGGGACGAAGGTGATCAAGAGGACCACCGCGAATTCCACCAGCAGAAAAGGGATGACCGCGCGCGAGATGGTTTCGACCCGAAGGCCAGACACGGCAGAGGTGGCGAACAGCACCAGGCCCATGGGTGGTGTCAAAAGCCCGATGGTCAGGTTCACGGTCATCACGATGGCGAAATGCACCGGATCGATGCCAAGCGAGGTGAAGATCGGCGCAAGGATCGGGCCCAGGATGATGATCGCGGGGCCCGCATCAAGGAACATGCCGACGATGAACAAAAGCAGGTTCACCAGCAAAAGCAGGATCAGCGGGTTTTCGGTGATCCCGAGCAGGGTGCTGGCCAGAAGCTCGGGCGTGTGGGCAAGGGCCGCGACGGTTTTGAACGCCATCGCCGCGCCCACCAGCAGCATGACGACCGACGAGGTGATGCCAGCGCGCGTCAACACGCCCGGAATGTCGCGGACTTCAAGGCTGCGGAGCACGAAGAGCGAGATGAAGAAGGAATAGCCAACGGCGACGGCTGCGGCCTCGGTCGGGGTGAAGACACCTGAAAGGATGCCACCCATCAGCAGGACGGGGGTCAGAAGCGGCCAGAACGCCGCCGCTGCCGCCTGACCGGTCTCACCCCAACTGGCGCGGGGTTGCGCCTGGGGCAGGTTGTAGCGGTTGGCCATCAGCTTGATCGTGATCATCAGCGCGATGCCGATCAGGATGCCGGGCACGACCCCGGCCAGAAACAGCGCCGCGACGCTTTCGCCCATGACATAGGCGTAGATGATCATGATCCCCGAGGGCGGGATGATTGGCCCGATGATGGCGCTGGCAGCGGTGATCGCGGCGGCGAACGGCTTGGGGTAGCCCTTTTTCTCCATCTGCGGGATGATGATCGACCCAAGCGCCGAGACATCGGCAACGGCCGACCCCGAGATGCCTGCAAAGAGCATCGAGTCGACCACGTTCACCTGCGCCAGCCCGCCCCGGAAATGGCCGACCATGGCCTGGGCAAAGCCGACGATCCGGGCGCTGATGCCGCCACGGTTCATCAGTTCCCCGGCCAGCATGAAGAACGGGATGGCCATCAGGGGGAAGCTGTTCATCCCCTCATAGACGTTGCGGTAAAGCAGGACGATGTCGCGTTCTTGCCCGTTCATCCACAAAAGGATGCCGGGAGCGGCCAGCAGGCCAAAGACGACCGGCAGGCCGATAAGCAGGAAGATCAGGAAGAGTGGCAGAAAAAGGCTCAGCATCACTCCGCCCCCCCGGCAAGGACCACAGTATCCGGGATGTCGTGCAAGCCGTCGGGTCCGCTGAAGAGGACAATGAGGTTGCGCAGCAGAAGTTCGACCGCCACGAGGAACAAGAGCGCGATCCCGACCAGCATCGAGGCCATCATCGCCGATTTCGGCACCTTTACCCAGACTGACAGGTCAAGCGCTGTCGGGACGCGCAGCGAATCCGTCTCGAACCGGCCACCAAGACCCGTCACCTCGGACCAGGCCAGGCCAAGGCCAATCCAAAGGACCAAAACGGCCAGCGACAGGATGAGGATCGCGAACAGCGCCGCGACCATGCGGGGCAAAAGCCGGATCACCATGTCGATCGCGACAAAACCGCCGCGCCGAAAGGCGGTGGGGGCCATCAGCCCCGTGGCCCAGAGCATCAGGAAGCGCGAGGCTTCTTCAGGCCAGGCAAGCGCATTGCCAAGGACGTAGCGGAAGAAAACCTGCGTCAGGATGACGACGACCATAAGACCCAGGCAAGTCGCACCGATCCAGCGGCCCGCAGCCAGAAGCGCGCCGTTGATCGTCCCCAAGCCATTGCATATGGCCAGTATAAGGCGCATCCGGTTCCTCCCCCTTGTATCCCGCCGCTGTTGCGGTCAGGCAGCAAGCCCTCCGAAACGTCCGTTTGCGAAGACCAGCGGCTGCCCCTCCTCCAGGGTCACCCGCCGGACCAGTCCGACGATGATCAGATGATCGCCACCATCATGGGCGGCGTATTGGCGGCAATCGAACCGCGCCAGCGCCCCCGGCAGGACAGGCACGCCTTCGGGGGTGTGCCGGTCCGGGGGATTGGCCCATGGCCCGTTCACGCCAAAACGGGCGGGCCAGTCGGCCTGCTCCTGCCCAAGGACATGAATGGCGAAATCAGTCGCTTCTGCAAAGTGGGCAAAGCGGCGCGACGATCTGGCCAGCGACCACAGGACCAGCGGCGGGTCCAGCGACAAGCTGGAAAAGCTGTTGGCGGTAAAGCCCATCGGACCATCCGGCCCCGCGATGGTGACCAGGGTAACCCCGGTCACGAATTGGCCCAAAGCGCCGCGGAAGGCCATCGCGTTCCCGGGATCGGGGACGAAGCTGCATTCGATGCCGGACCCATCCGCCATCATGGCACCTCGTGTCCCTGGGCCAGCGTGTAAAGCTCGAACCAGGTCTGGCGGTCCATCGGCACGCGCAAAGCGTCAGAGATCTTCGCGATCCGCGACAGGGTGTTGGTACCCAGAACCGGGATGATCCGCGCGGGGTGGTTCAGAAGCCAGGCCACCGCGACCGCAGTCCAGTCGGTTTCCGCAGCAGCGGCAATCGCGTCCAGCCGCGCGCTCAGGCCATCGTTCGCCTCGGCGCGCAACTGACCACCGGCAAGCGGGCTCCACGCCATGGGTGCCACCCCGCGTTCCTGTAGGAAGGCCAGATCGCCGTTGGTAAAGGGCTCGCGGCAATTGAGCGAGAGTTCGATCTGGTTCGTCACCAGTTGCGTCGTCATCGCCGACTGCAAGAGGGTGAAATCCCAAGGGCGGAAGTTCGACACGCCAACCGCCCGCACCTTGCCCGCGGCAACCAACCCGTCCAGCGTGCGACCCGTCTCAATGTGGTCCATCAGCGGATCGGGGCGATGGATCAGCAGCAGATCGACACGATCGGTGTCCATGTCGCGCAAGCTGGCCTCGACCGAGGCAGTGATATGCGCTGCCGAGGTGTCGTAGTATTTCACCCGCGCCGCAGCGTGCCGCCCGACCGGGGCCACGATATCGCATTTCGTGACGATCTCGATCCGGTCGCGCAGGCCCGGTGCTGCCTTCAGTGCCGCCCCAAAGATCGCCTCCGCGGTATAACCCCCGTAGATGTCGGCCTGGTCCATCGTGGTGATGCCTTGGGCAAGGCAGGCCTCGATCTTGGCCTGCACATTGGCGGGGCTGGTGTCAGGATCATCGCCCAGCCGCCACATGCCGTAGACAAGGCGCGACATCTGGATGGGGCCAAGGGTCAGACGTTCCATCAGCGGCGCACTCCGGTGCCAAGGGGGGTGGCAGGTGTCGTCGCGGGCACCCGGCCATAGGCATGCGGCAAAGAGCAGGTCTTCAGGTCCGGCATGACCCGCGAGCCGAAGTGATCGCATTCGTCCAGATGCGGATAGCCCGAGAATATGAAGGCGCGGATACCCATCTTGCGATACTCCTCGATCTGGCTGAGGACCTGATCCGTGCTACCCACCAGCGCCGCCCCGCAACCTGACCGTGCCCGCCCGATCCCGGTCCACAGATGCGGCTCGATATAGCCGAACTGGTCCGCCAGTTCCCGCGCCCGGGCCTGATGTGCCACACCAAGACTGATGCTGTCATGCGCCCGGTTGCGGATCAGTTTGCCATATTCGTCGTCCAGCTTCGACACCAGATGTTCGGCATAGTCGCGCGCCTCGGCCTCGGTGTCGCGCACGATCATATGAACGCGCAGGCCATAGTCCAGCGTCCGGCCATGCGCCTCGGCGCGGGCATGAACGTCGCGCATCCGTTGGGCCAGCATGTCCTTGGGTTCCGGCCACATCAGGTAAACGTCGCACTGCGCGCCGCACAGTTCCAGCGCGTCGGGGGAGTAGCCGCCGAAATAAAGCAGAGGGCCACCATTCTGCTGATAGGGACGGGCAGGGTCGGCGGTGACCTTCGATATCTTGTATATCTGGCCGTCATAGGCGATCTCGTCCCGCGTCCAGGCCTGGCGCAGAATCTCGACGACCTCATGGCTGCGGCGGTATCGGTAGGCGCTGTCAGCGACCTCGCCCGGAAAGTCTGACGAGATCACGTTCAGCGTCAGCCGACCCTGCAGCATGTGGTCCAGCGTCGCCACTGTGCGGGCCAGCATCACGGGCTGCATCTCGCCACAACGGATGGCGGCGAGGAAGTTGATACGTTCGGTGATCGGCGCGCAGCCCGCAACGAAAGACAAGGTGTCCTGCCCGACCTGATAGGACGACGGGCAAAGGATGTTGCGGAACCCCTGTGCCTCGGCCCGTCTGACGATGTCAGAGCAATGCTCCCAGCTTGACCGCAAGTCACCGTCAGGCACGCCAAGGAACGCGTAGTCATCCGAACAGAGGGCCGCAAACCAACTGACCTCGCTGGCATCAAGGTCGGGCGAGGTGATCGGGACGATCGTCATGATTCTCTGTCTCTCCCGCTGCGACTTTTCCTTTGCGTAGCATTCGCCTTGATGTAGATCAATACTGCATCAATTTTTTGGAACCCGGCTGATGAACGCCCCCGGCTCGCTGCCGCTTTACCAGCAGATCGCGGAACTTCTGATCCGCGACATCGCCGCTGGTCGGCTGATTGAGGGCGAAAAACTGCCGCCCGAACGCGACATGGCGGCCAGTCTTGGCATCGCAGTCGGGACGCTGCGGCAGGCGCTGAAGTCGCTGACGGAAGAGGGGCTGCTGGACCGGGTGCAGGGCTCGGGCAACTACATCCGCGCCAAAGCCGATGCTGCCTCGGTCTACGCGCTCTTCCGGCTGGAGCGGGTTGAAGGCGGCGGCCTGCCGACGGCGCAGATATTGTCGGTGGACCGGTGCCCGAAAGACCCACGCCTGCCGCCGTTTGGAGCCCACCCGGACGGCCATCGCATCCGCCGCCTGCGGTTCCTGTCCGGCGAGGTTGCGGCAGTCGAGGAGATCTGGCTGGACGCTGCACATACCGACCGTATCGCGCCGGGCGATCTGTCGGAGTCGCTCTATCTCTACTATCGCCAGCGCCTTGGCCTCTGGATCGCGCGGGTCGAGGACCGGATCGGGCAGGGCCCCTTGCCGGACTGGTCCCCACCGAACTTTCCCCATTTTCCCGGCACCGCCCTGCCACTGATCACCCGCGTCAGCTGGGCGCAGGGTGGCCAGTCGGTCGAAGCCTCGCTCACCTGGTATGACCCCGAAACCGTGCGCTACGTCGCGCGCCTGAAATAGGACGGAACACATGCTGCATTACGGCATCATCGGCTGCGGGATGATGGGGCAGGAGCACCTGCGCAACATAGCGCTTCTGGACGGGGTGGCGGTGGCGGCGATCTTTGAACCCGACCCGGCCATGCGGGCCGCAGCGGCGGCAATGGTGCCGGGCGCGCGGATGGTCGGGTCCGTTGCCGAGCTTCTGGCGGTGGCCGAGGTCAATTGCCTGCTGATCGCCAGCCCGAACCACCTGCATCTCGGCCAGCTGGAAGAGATCGCCCGCATCCGCCCGTTGCCGGTACTTTGCGAAAAACCCCTCTTCACCGACCCTGCCGATGCCCCCCGATTGGCCACCCTTCGCGCGGCCTATCCCGCACCGATCTGGGTGGCGATGGAATACCGCTATATGCCGCCCGTGGCACATCTCCTGCGCGAGGCTCAGTCCGCGACGGCTGGCATCCGGATGCTGACGATCCGCGAACACCGCTTTCCGTTCCTGCGAAAGGTTGGCGATTGGAACCGGTTCAACCGCAACTCGGGCGGGACGCTGGTTGAGAAATGCTGTCACTTCTTCGATCTGATGCGGCTAGTCGCAGGCTGTAATCCGGTGCGGGTGATGGCCTCCGGTGGACAGGCAGTCAACCACCTGGATGAGGTCTACGACGGCCAGACCCCGGACATCTGGGACCACGCCTATGTCATCGTCGATTTCGAGAACGGCATGCGGGCGATGCTGGAGCTCTGCATGTTCGCCGAAGGCAGCCGCTATCAGGAAGAGATTTCGGCCGTCGGACCTGCGGGCAAGATCGAATGCCTGGTGCCGGGGCCGGGCCGGTTCTGGCCCGCGCATCTGGGTGCAGCACCAGTGCCGCAGGTCATCGTCAGCCCACGCAATCCGGCAGGGCCACGGGTGCTGGAGATAGCAGTAGACCCGGCCCTGCTGGCGGCGGGCGATCATAACGGGTCGACCTTCTACCAGCACCGGGGCTTTGCCAATGCCGCTCGGGATCTACAGCCGCCGGACGTCGGCCTGGTCGATGGCTGGTGGGCGGTTGCCATGGGGATGGCCGCGCAAGAAAGCGCGCGGACGGGTCAGTCGGTCGACTTCCGGGATTTGGCATACACTCCCAAGCCGTGACGACAAGAGGCCGCCCGGACCGAGCCTCAACACCACCTCGGCCCATATCGGTCATTCGTCGAAGGCCGGGAACGTTATCAAAGCCAGAAGGCCCGAACCGGACCGGGCTTTGGTCAACTGAAGCTTGGCCTTGAAGAGCTCGGATATCTCGGCAGCGACGGCAAGACCAAGGCCCGTGCCGCTGGACTGGCCTTTGACAAGCTGTGGCAAAGGCCGTGATGAGCCTCGTCCCGATTGGACGGCGGCAGCCATCTGCTCGTCCGACAGGCCGGGGCCGTTGTCTTCAACCTCCATCACATGATGATCGGATTGTTTCAGAACGCGCACCGTTACCACCGCGCCCCGCCCCGCGTAGGTGATCGCATTTGACACGAGGTTTCTGAGAAGTTCGGCTAGCAGGATCGGGTCGGCTGCGACCTCTGCCGTTTCAACCCCCTCAAAACCAAGATCGACGTCCCGGGCAAGGGCGGCGGGCACCAGTTCGCCGGTCACCTCGTTGGCGACAGCGACAATGTCCACCGGCGTCAGGATCGCGGCCCCGGCACTGGCATCGACGCGGGCCAGCACCAGAAGATGCGACAACACCCGCTCGGCGCGTTCAAGCGCGGACTTCGCCTTTTCTCTGGCGGTGGCGGCCTCATCCGGCCTGGTGCTCCGGTCGATCAAGGCCAGTTGAGTGCGCACGACAGCCAACGGGGTGCGCAGCTGGTGACTGGCGTTGCCTGTGAAGTTGCGCAGAGCATCCAGCGCGATTTTCAGCCGTGCCATGAAAAGGTTGATTGCTCGAACAAGGGGCTCCACCTCTTCTGGCGTATTGGCCGTGACGGGCCGCAGATCATCGGGGGAACGCTCGGCAATGGCCTCACCAAGGCGCTCCAAGGGGCGCAGGGCGACAGTCACAGCGATCCAGACCAGGGTCGCCACGCCCAGCACAAGGACCGCCAATCGCACGGCCGACCGCAAGAGGATCGCCCGCGCCAGCGCCGAACGGGCGCGAGTGGATTCAGCAACAGTTACCGCGAAGCGGATCGAGGCCTCACCGGTCGAAACCTCGCGCATCAAGGTCGCGCTGCGGATGCCGACCGCGCCATAAACACCGTCGGAAAAGGCCACTCCCCCGGGGGGTGCGGCAACAACGGCCAGATCCTTATAGCCGGTCAGAAAGCTGCCAATCGGGCCATCGACGCGATAAAACACCTTGTCCTGGGCGGTCGAGGTCAGCATCTCCAGCGAGGAATAGGGGATATCGACCTCCAACCCCCCGGACTCGTCCACCGTCACCCGCTCGGCTATTGCAAGGGCAGAACCGACCAGAACGCGGTCAGACACGCTTTGCGCAGTGCGCAGAGCCTCGCGCCAGGTGTCGATCAGCGCAAGAAGGCCAAGAACCGCCGTTGCCAGCAGAAGCCAAAGCAGCAGGCGACGGCGAAGCGAGTAGGGTTTCATGACGGATCGGCAGGCTTTTCAAGCAGATAGCCGATCCCGCGCACAGTACGCAGCACCAGACCAAAGGGCTGAAGCCTGCGACGCAAACGCGAGACATACTGCTCGATCGCATTGTCGGACAGGATGTCTTCCAGCGATGTCACCGACTGCACGATGGCTTCTTTCGCCACCACCTTGCCCGCTCGCGTCAACAGCAGTTCCAGTATCGCGCGCTCGCGCGGCGGCAGGTCCATTGGCTGATTCTGAGCGGAAAACTGCCGTGTGGTCAGATCCAGCGTGACCGGCCCAAGGCTGACCGTCGACGAACGCAACCCCGCCTGACGCCGCAACAAGGACCGGACGCGGGCCTCGAATTCGCGGATATCAAAGGGTTTGGCCATGTAGTCGTCTGCCCCCAGATCAAGCCCGCGCACGCGGTCTTCGGCGGCCCCCCGTGCGGTCAGGATCATGACGGCAGTGCGGTTGCCTTGCGCCCGCATCGCGCGCAGTACCGATAGGCCGTCCAGCTCGGGCAGGTTCAGATCAAGGACCATCAGGTCGAACTGCTCCGCCGCCACAAGCGCGCGGGCGGCCTCACCATCATGGACGCAATCCACCGCATAACCGGACGACACCAGAAGCGACATCAGCGCCTCGGCCAGCGGCAGATCATCCTCAACCAGCAGCAGACGCATCGCGGTCCTTCCCGGCGCTCAGGTTAGGCCCAAACTGCGCTGTTGTGAACGTTCTCTCTGTCGGGCAAGCTTTGCCCCATGCGCGGCTTGGTTTTCCTCGTCGGTCTGATTGCGGCCACGACCGGACCTGCCCTGGCCGAGAGTGTGGATTTCCCCGCATCCTCAACGGCGGGCGGGCAAAGGCTTGTCATCTACTCCACTCTGGACAGCCACCTTGCCGCCCCGCTGATCGCCGCGTTTCAGGCCGGCCACCCCGACGTCGCGGTGCGCTATGAAGACCTGCTCGCCGACGCGATCGCAAAGCGGGTGGTCAGCGAAACCGATGGGGGCCAACCCACGGCGGATTTCATCTTTTCCTCGGCCATGGACGTGCAGCTTAAGCTTGCCAATGACGGCTACGGCAAGCCGGTCACACCAGACGCTGCGCAAAGCTGGCCCGCCTGGGCCAAATGGCAGGACACCGCCTTTGCCCTGACCTTTGAACCGGCGGTTCTGGTCTATCACAAGCCGTCTTTCCCCGAAGGTCCGCCACAGTCCCGGTTGGAGCTTCTGGACTGGATCGCTCGCGCGCCCACCGGAATGACAGGGCGGATCGGCACCTATGACATCGAGAAATCCGCCGTCGGCTATCTTTTCCTTGCCCGCGATGCCGAGCATTTCCCCGACATCTGGTCGGTCCTTGGTGCCATGGGTAAGGCTGGGCTGCAGACCTATCCCACCAGTCAGGACATTATCGACCGCGTGGCGGATGGGCGACTTGTCATTGGCTACAACATCCTTGGTTCATATGCGGCCGATCAGGCCCGCCTGGCGCCGGACCTTGGGCTCGTGCTCTTGCGCGACTACACGGTTGTTGTCTCGCGCGTGGCCATGGTGCCGCGCGCCGCTGCCTCGCCTGATCTTGGCACCGCCTTCCTGGCCTTCCTGATGAGCGCCGAGGGCCAGACGCTTCTTGCCGAAAAGCTTCGCCTGCCGCCTGTCAGCCTTGAGGTCTCGGGAGAGAACAGCCGGGCCGCTATGCAGGTGGCCTTGGGTGACCAACTGCGCCCGGTTCCGGTCAGCCCGGGGGTGCTGGTCTATCTTGATCAGGCGAAACGCCAGCGCTTTTTGCGGCTGTGGCGCAAGGCGCTGGGCCGAGACTAGAGCCTGTCCGACAAAAGTGGACTCCGGCTTTGTCGAAAGACAGGCGAGCACCAAGAAGCTAAAGGCTGCTGATGCGTCTTTCCGCATCAGGCAGGCTATGGCACCGTCAGGTACTTGACAGGTTCTTGTGCTGAACTCTTGATCAAGGTGGGCACGAGGAGGTGCCGCCCCAGACATTCGGCACGAAAATGTGTGCCTTGGGAGGAGAATCACGATGAAACACACGCTCTTGGGCGCAATTTTTGCTACCGCCTTGGCGCTTCCCGCCTTTGCGGAAGACTACATGATCATGGCGCCAGCAGCCCCCGGCGGCGGCTGGGACGGCACGGCCCGCGCCATGCAGGAAGTGATGCAGGCCGAAGGCATTTCGGCATCGGTTCAGGTCCAGAACGTGCCGGGCGCTGGTGGCACCGTGGGTCTGGCGCAGTTCGCCTCGGCCACTTCGGGCGATGCCGGTCAGCTGATCGTCGGTGGCTATGTGATGGTCGGCGCGATCCTGACCAATGAATCGCCGGTGTCGCTTGCCGACGTGACCCCGATTGCCCGGCTGACGGGCGAAGCGGTGGGTATCGCCGTTTCGGCCTCGTCGCCGATCCAGAACATCAACGAGCTGGTCGAGATGATGAAGGCCGATCCGGGCGCGGTCTCTTGGGCTGGTGGTTCGGCTGGGGGTGTGGACCACATCACCGTCGGTCTTCTGGCCAAGGCGGCTGGCGTCGATCCGACGAAGATCAACTATGTCGCCTTCTCGGGCGGTGGTGAGGCTTTGGCGGCCATCCTTGGCAATCAGGTGACGGTCGGCATCTCGGGCGTAGGTGAGTTCCTGCCGCAGGTCGAAGCGGGCACGATGCGGATGCTTGCGGTGTCCACGGCGGAAAAATGGCCCGGCACCGATGCACCGACCCTGATGGAATCGGGTTATGACGTGAACGTGCAGAACTGGCGCATGGTGGCTGCGGCTCCCGGTCTCTCGGATGAACAGAAGGCCGCCGTGGCCGCTGACATCGACAAGCTGGCCAATTCGGCAGGCTGGAAAGCCATGCTGGAAAGCAAAGGCTGGGCCAACACCTACCTTGCTGGTGCCGATTTCGACGCCCAACTGGCCAAGGAAATCGAAACCACCACGGCGATCCTGAAGGACATCGGTCTGGTGAAATGAGCGCACCAGACCCCGCAACCGGACGTCGCCCCAACGGGGCGGCGTTCATCATCGCGGCTGTGCTTGCGGGTCTTGGCGGCCTCCTGATCTGGGAAGGCCGCTCTATCCCGGACAAAGGCGGCTATGCCGGGATCGGGTCGGGCGACCTGCCCGTGTTCATCGGGGCGGGATTGCTGATCCTGGCGCTGGCGCATGTCTACGAAGGCTTTCGCCACAAGGCGATGGCGCTGCCGCGACAGCAGCTCCTTCCCGTGCTTCTGATCATCGGCGGCCTGGCCTTACAGCTGATCTTGCTGAAACCTCTGGGCTTTTCCATCGCGTCGGGGATCTTGTTTGCCTGCACTGCCGCTGCTTTCGGCAAGCGGAACCTCGTCCTCACCTTGCCTGTCGGCATCGCCTTTGCCTTTCTCGTCTACGGCGTTTTTGATCGACTGCTGAAGCTGAACCTTCCTGGCGGGTTTCTTGAAAACCTGATCTTCGGGGGCTGAGATGACCACATTCGACTTTCTTCTTCAGGGTCTTGCCACTGCCCTCGACCCGATGATCCTGCTTTACGCCCTGATCGGCGTCACCCTTGGCACCGCCGTGGGGGTGCTGCCCGGGATCGGTCCCGCGCTGACCGTCGCCCTTCTGCTGCCGGTCACCTACGGGCTTGATCCCGCAGGCTCGCTGATCATGTTCGCGGGCATCTATTATGGCGGAATGTATGGCGGCTCGACCACCTCGATCCTCTTGAACACACCCGGCGAAAGCGCCTCGATCGTCACGGCACTGGAGGGCAACAAGATGGCCCGCGCCGGTCGCGGCGGGCCGGCCCTCGCCACAGCCGCCATCGGGTCCTTCGTTGCCGGTCTGCTGGCCACTTTGGCGCTGGCCTTTCTTGCCCCGCATATCGTCAAGCTGGCCTTGGTTCTGGGCCCGCGCGAGTACTTTGCGCTGATGGTTCTGGCCTTCATCACGGTGTCCGCGGCTTTTGGTGACAGCACGATGAAGGGAATGACCTCGCTGTTCGTTGGGCTGGCACTTGCGATTGTGGGCATCGACGGGCTGACCGGCCAGGCGCGGCTTTCCTTCGATGTCCCACAGCTTCAGGACGGGATCGAGGTCACCACCCTTGCCGTTGCGATGTTCGCCGTTGGCGAGGCGCTGTTCGTTGCCGCCCAGCTCGGGGGCCAGGATGACAAGATCCACGCCGTGAAGGGTTCGGTCGCCATGACCCGGGCCGACTGGGCCCGGTCGTGGAAGGCCTGGCTGCGCGGCACCGCCATCGGCTTTCCAATCGGCGCCATGCCTGCGGGCGGGGCGGATATTGCAAGCTTCCTGTCCTATGGCACCGAAAAGCGCCTGACCAAGTATCCAAACGAATTCGGCCACGGCGCAATTGAAGGCGTCGCGGGACCCGAGGCCGCGAACAATGCCGCAGCCGCCGGAACGCTGGTGCCCCTCTTGACGCTGGGATTGCCTACCACCGCGACGGCTGCGATCATGCTGGCAGGGTTCCAGCAGTTCGGCCTGCAGCCGGGGCCATTGCTCTTTGCCACCGCGCCGAAACTGGTCTGGGGCCTGATCGCCAGCCTTCTGATCGCCAACGTCATGCTTTTGGTGCTTAATCTGCCCCTGATCCGGCTTTGGGTGAAACTTCTGTCCATCCCGCGCCCCTGGCTTTACGCCGGCATCCTGCTTTTCGCGACACTTGGCACCATCGGGGTGAACCCCTCACCCGTCGAGCTGTCGATGCTGATGATCTTCGGCGTGATGGGCTACCTCATGCGTCTGCTGGGCTACCCCATTGCCCCGGTCGTGGTCGGGTTGATCCTTGGTCCGATGGCCGAACAACACCTGCGCCGGGCCCTGTCGATTGCACAGGGTGACTGGACGACGCTGGTCAGCACGCCGGTCTCGGCGGGGCTCCTCGGCCTGGCGTTCCTGGCGCTGGTGGTGCCGCCAATCCTGCGCTGGCGCGGAAAAGGCGCGGTCTTGGCCCAGATTGCGGGCAACGAAGACTGATCGATCTAGCGCCAGAGCCGGCCGACACCGCCTGAGCCGGAGTCTCGGGTCAAGGTTTGATCCCACTCCTTCACTCGCCTGTTACGCGAGGCGCCCTCAATCGGGTTAGTCACCCCATTGGAGATTCGCGATGACCTACAATTGGAACCACGACAACTTTTCGCCGTTCGCCAACCTCGGGCGGGTCCTCTTTGGGACGGGCCGCAACGACAGCATTGTCGGCACCTCGCGCAACGATGCTATTTTCGGGCTGGGCGGCAATGACCGGATCAACGGCAGCGGAGGCAACGATCTGATCGACGGCGGTCGTGGTTTTGACACTGCAGTGTACGCCGGTGGGGTTGCGGACTACGACATCACGATGCTTGGTGGCGCAGCCCGCAGCGTCCGCGTGGCGTCAGTTTCGCCGACCGCCATCGACCCCGGCACCGATTTTTTGACCGGAATCGAGGCGCTGTACTTCGCGGCAGACGACTACACACTGTTCCTTGACGGCACCAACAACGCCGTGCTGGCGGGCGACGACACTGCCGCCACCGGTGAAAACGGTGTTCTGGCCCTCTCCGCAGCGGCACTGCTGGCCAATGATCGCGACTTTGACGGCCAGGCCACCGCCATTACCGCCGTCAGCAACAGCGCTGCCGGGGCGACCGTCACCCTGTCGGGCGGCAATGTCAGCTACGATCCCGGCACCCTTTTCGACGCCCTGACCGAAGGTGAGACCGTCACCGACACCTTCACCTACACCGTCGATGACGGCTTTGGCGGAACCGATACCGCGACCGTCACCGTCACGATCACCGGCAGCAACGACGCGCCGGTCCTGACCGTGGCCGCCGCCGTGACCATCGACGAGAATACCATGGCCGTCGCCACTGCCTCGGCCAGTGATGTCGACAGCGCCGCGCTGACCTACAGCCTGACCGGCGATGATGCCGCACTTTTCACCATCGACCAGGCCACCGGCGCGATCAGCTTCATCAACGCCCCCGACTTTGAGGCCCCTGCCGATGTCGGCGCGGACAACGTCTACGACGTGACCTTGGGCGTTTCCGACGGTGCCGCGACCACCACGACCGACCTTGCCGTGACGGTCGCAGATGTCGTCGAGACGCCAACCTTCGAAGCCCGCCTGAACGAATTCCACTATGACAACGCTGGCGGCGATGTCGGTGAGTTCATCGAGGTCCGCACCACGGCGGGCGGGGACGCGTCCGGGCTGACGGTCGAGCTTTACAATGGCAGCGGCGGGGCCGTCTACGGCACTCTGACCACCGCGACGGCCACCGTGACCACCGATGGCACCTATGACTACTATGTCTGGAACCTGCCCGCGAACGGCCTGCAGAACGGCGCACCAGACGGTCTTGCGCTGTCAAATGGCGGCACGTTGGTCGAGTTTCTAAGCTATGAAGGCACCTTCACAGCGGTAGGTGGGGCCGCGAACGGGACGGTTTCGACCAGCATCGGCGTCGCCGAGTCCGGAACCGAAGCGCCAGGCTTTTCGCTGCAGCGCAACGCGGACGGCACCTGGCGGGCACCCGAAGCCAGCACCGCGGGTGCGGCCAATCAAGGCATCGTGATCCCGCCGACCCAGCTTCTGATCTCGGAAATCCAGGGCAGCGGCAGTTCCTCTGCCCGGGTGGGTGAAACCGTCGCAGTGACGGCTGCGGTGACCTACATCACGACCGACGGCTTCTTCCTGCAAGAAGAGGACGCCGATGCCGACGCCGACGCGCTGACCTCGGAAGGCATCTTTGTCTTCACGGGTGGCGGCGTTGCGGTTGCGCTTGGGTCGATCGTCTCGCTGACCGGCACGGTCGCCGAATCCTTCGGGCAGACCCAGATCAGCGGTGCCACCAATGTGACCACCATATCCACCGGGTCGACGCTGCCCACCGCCGTGACGGTCACCCTGGACCCGGCGACGATCCAGAACTTCGAATCGATCGAAGGGATGCGCGTCAGCGTGACCAGCGGCACCGCCGATCCCTTGACCATCATCGAAAACTTCAACCTGGACCGCTTCGGCGAAGTCACGATCAGCGCGGGCAACCAGATCCAGCCGACCCAGCTTTTCGATGCGCAGACCGAGGCCGCCGAAGTCGCGGCGCTGACTGCCGCCAACGCGAATGCGCGGCTGTTGCTGGACGATGGCAACAGCGCGCAGAACCCCGATCAGTTCGAGTTCCTGCCTGCCAATGCCGGCGACAACGGCAACGGCTTTCTCGACAGCGGCGACAATTTCGGCAACGACGGCGCCACCATGCGGCTGGGTGCCAAACTGACCGCCCCGGTCGAGGGCGTGCTGGGCTTCGGCTTCGGCGACTACCGTGTCTTCGTCAGCGAACAGCTGGAAATCGACGAGGCGACGAATGGCGGCGCCCGCCCCGATACGCCCGCAGATGTCGGCGGCACGCTTCAGGTCGCCAGCGTCAACGTGCTGAACTACTTCTCTACGCTGGTCGGCACCGGCACATCGGGGCCCAACGGCCTGCCTCCGCGCGGCGCGAATAATGCCGACGAACTGGAACGCCAGACCACCAAACTGGTCGAGTCGATCACCGGGACCGGCGCCGAGGTTCTTGCCCTGCAAGAGATGGAGAATAACGGCTTCGGCGACGGCTCGGGCATCGACACCTTGCTTGACGCGTTGAACGCCGATGCCGTCGCCTCTGGTTCGGGTGCGGTCTATGCGGCGGTCGATCCGACCGGCACCGGGGGCTTTGTCGGCACCGACGCGATCATGGCGGCCATCATCTATGACAGCTCTGCTGTCACCCTCACCCGATCCGCGCTTGTCACCTATGACGAGCCATCCGCCGCCCAGACCTTCGCCTTGGCACAGGTTCTGAACCCGTTTGTGCCCGCTTCGGCTCAGCTGCAGGATTTCGACCGCAACCGCCCCTCGGTTGTGGCCACGTTTACCGACAACGCGACCGGTGAAAGCTTCACCGTCGTTTCGTCGCACTTCAAGTCCAAGGGCGACAGTGGTCTGGTGGCACTTGCGAATGCGGCGCAAACCTATCTGAACGGCGGCGGCACCGGGTTCACACAGGCCGATCTCGACGCGCTGCGGGCCGATCCGAACTTCGACCAAGGCGATGGCCAGGCCTTCTGGAACGCGGTGCGGCTTGATGCGGCGACCGAACTGGCCGACTTCATGGCCAACGATTATGACGCGCCCGGCGGTTATCTGCTCCTTGGCGACATGAACTCCTACGCCGAGGATGATCCGGTCCAGTACCTCGACGATACCGCCGGGCTTACCGACCTGATCGACGCCTTCATCGGCCAGGACGACGCCTACAGCTTCGTCTTCGACGGTCAGCGCGGGACGCTGGATCAGGGCTTTGCGTCGGACGATCTGGTAGGCTTGGTCACCGGTGTCACCGAATGGCACATCAATTCTGACGAGCCCGATCTGATCGGCTACGACACCAGCTTCAAGGATCCGGGCTTCTTCAACGACGGTCCCTTTGCTTCTGCCGACCATGATCCGCTGATTGTCGGCCTGAACCTGGGGACCCCGCTTCTGGTATGATAAAACGGCAGCGTGGCCCAATTGCGATCAAAGGGTCACGCTGCCATATCGCCATCGGTTCCAAGACCGGTGTTGTGTAACCAATTCTACCGGAATGTTACCAATTAAGCCGGAAGAGGCCGTCTGAGGCCGGATGACGCCGGATGAAACGGGATCAGGTAGGATCACGTGGAATTTGGCGATTAAGCTTCCACCATCGGCTGAGGGCCGAAAGGCTTGTGCGGCGCTCGGGTGGGAACGTAGCAGCGACTTCGGCGATGATCTGAGTGAAGGTCAGGCGGTCGATCCGGGCACGGATGAAGGCCTCAAGCTCGGGGTCCGAGGCGATGCGCGGGGGCACGCCGGAGCGATGGCTGCGCCGGTGATCGGCGACCGCAACAGGGACGGATGCGGCCCCGTTTGAAGGGTCGTTCAATGCCTGGTTAAACACCGTTTCAAGGGTGCGTATCGTGCGCGCGTTGGCTTCCCGCAAGACGCCAATCTGGAGAGCCGTCTGTCGCGCCTGGTCGAGTGCAGTGCGGATCATAGCCTGATCGGTCATGTTTCCGGGCTCCTAACTTGTCCGACGAATGCAGTCCAAAACCGCAGCCTGGTCGAATTCCATGCCTACCGCACATTGCGGATGGCGAGGGTTTACCAGTGCTGCGGCTTTCGAAACGTCCAGTGACCCGAAGGCATGGAAGACCCGCGCCAAGGTGCTTGCAGCTTCGCTTGGCCGAGCGAGGATATCCTCGAATCGGAGGCGCTCTAGCGGTCCATAGCTTTCCAGTTTCCGGGTGACTGAGGCAGCGGTCCACCACTTCCGAACTCAGGGCTGCATGGGTTTCTTGATCGTCATGCCGCATCGGCGACCCAGTCCACATGTTGCGCAGCTTCATGTGACTTTCGGCCCATTCGGAAGGGTCGCGATCAAGCCACAGGACCGGCCCGCCGCGAAACTCGGGGGGCAAGTAGGTGTGTGTCGGATCAAGCCACTTGAGGATGAACCCGGCCTTCTGCCGCAGGAAGGTTTCCGAAGTGCAGTGCTCATTGAACTCCGTGCTTTCGAAGACCGGAGGATGCCCAGAAACGGGGAGGCCACCAACCCGGAGCATCGCCATAACAAGCGAGCTGCCGCAGCGGCCGAATCCTGCGACTAGACCGATCATCGCTCAGTCCCCCGCAACCAGCCGCTCACGCTCACGTCCGTAGCCCGGAGGGTGCGCGCGATTTGGGCGTTGGAATGCCCTTGCACCTTCATTGCCTGGGCGAGCCAACGCTTTGCCAGCGGAACCCTTTTCTTGGTCAGGTGCCCGCACGTCGCGGCGAGTTCGCGCGCCCGCGCTGCGCCCACCAGGTGCTCAAGCGCGCCGCGCCCTTGCGGGTTGTCGGAGAGGGTCAAGGGAGCTCCGCCGAACTGCAAGAGGAAGGTGATCGTCAGCTCGGGGCCGAGCACCCGATGGAAGGGCTCGATCTGCGCTGTGGGCTTCGGGAAGGCGGGGCCGGGCAGCGTCATAAGGTGGGGGGTCCTTTGGCGTGAAGGCGACCCGCGCCCGTCCGTCTACCAGGACCGGACGGGCGCGAGGTAAGGGAGGGTTGTCGCGTAGTGGTGCGCCAGTGGGCTCCCTACTTCGATTGGTCCCCGACCGGGCGCTGACTTCCGGTCGGGGAGTGCCTTCGGGGGACACCGAGACCCCCTTGGGCACGTCGCGCCGGGTTATGGACCCCGGCGCGAGTTTCAGGTGGAGAGGGTGCCGGGCTTGAGGCCGAGCTGAGAACAGATTGCGTCGGCCAGCTCTTCCGACTGCCGGTCCACACGGGAGCCGGGTGGAAGGGTCGAAGGGATAGCCGGACGCGACAGGTGCGCGAACTGCGGGACCGAACTCGCGAGGAAGCGGTCAAAGCTCGCTTCATCCGACCGGCAAAGGGCCGTCGCCCAATCCTTCATCGCGGGCGACAGGTGGCCGCTGCGCAGCGCGTCATCAATCTTCTGCGCCGCCCGCTCCTGAGAGGCAGTCGCGACCGAATGGTTGCGCTCGATCAGCATGGCCTGCACCGTCGCCACGGGCACGAACTGGGCAGGGTCCGGCTCGGCCGAGAGCTTGGCCTTGAGGGCCTTGAAGAGCTCTTCCGGGGGTGTTTCGGGGGGCAGGCCAAGAAGGTCGGCGATCATCGCGGCAAAGGCCGCGTCCCCTGCCGGACCAGTTGAGGGCTTGGCTTGGGACTTCGGCGGGATAGTTTCGGGCGGGCTCTTCGGGGGCATGGTGAAATCCTGGTTGGCGAGGGCGGTGAGGTAGAGGTTGGGGGAGTGGACCAGGCCCGCGCCCTTGAGGTTCACGATCTGCCGGGTCTTGTCGTGGTAGACTAGGACGGGGCTGATGTAGCGGTATTCCTTGCGCTCGATCATTTCGGCGGCCGTCGCGGTCCATTCGACCCGGCCCCAGATGCCACCGTCATCGGCGCGCATTTCCTTGATCCACCCGGCCGCAGGAATCGGACCCCGAAGCTTCGCCTCGGGATTGTCGTTCTGGTGTTCGTAGTCCACCGGCAGGTCCGCGCCGTTTGCCTCGAATGCCAGGACTACCCCTGCCGGGTCCACCAGCTCCCACGTCCGGCCGTCGCGGCCCTTGACCGTTCCGCCGCCCGGCAGAAGGTGGACCCATTCCGGGGCCTTGCCGGGTGGGAGCGGAACGTCACAGGTGGCGAGGGAAAGACTGGTCATCAGGCGGCACGGGCAAGCGCTTCATCGCAGCGGACCCACACTGCCCCGTTGGCCTCGATCCCGTCGATGATCCCGGCACGCGACCTGGTGGCCGTGCCGTCCGTCTTGGCGACTGTCTGATCGTCCACAATGTAGCAGAGCTTGCCGATATCGGCGATGGTGATCAGGTCGCCAGCGGCCGAGTTGGCGAAGAGGAAGAGGCCGATGCGGTATTCAACCGACAGCGCGCCGTTGGCCCCGGCGCTGTTGTCCACCGTCTTTTCGGCGCGACCGACGCCGACGCAGCCGGTGGCCGTCGCGCCCTTTGTCAGATAGCCCGCCGCGTTCCGCATGATCAGCGAACCGCCCCAGATTTTCACGGCCGCCGCGACCGGTTCTACCCGAAGGTCCCCGATCCGCGCCCGCGTGTTCCGTTCAGTGCTCAGGGCAACCATATCAGGCTCCTTACAGGTATGGGGTGACGATCAGCTTGGCGGTGCCCTTCCAGGGGTTGGAGGCACCCGCCGCGCCGTATTCGGTGTTCAGAAGGTTCAGCCCTGCCTCTTCCAGAGAGGGCGGGACGACCAGGACAGTCGGAGTCACGCCAAGCTTGCGGCCGCCGTCTGCGGTGAAGCCCATCATGGCAGCCCGCGCGGCGGCATAGTTGGCAGAGTTCAGCGTTTGCTTGGACCCATAGGCAAGCTGCCACAGGCCGAAGCCCGCGTTGACCCGCGCCCGGATGCCATAGAGGTAGCGGTCGAGCATGAAGACATACTCGCTTTCCTCTTTCGTGATCTGCTGGAATTCGTACTTTTCCCGCTCTTGCCAGATGAGAGGGCGGACAGCCCGCGACGTGTCGAGAAGATACCAGGCGGTGCCCGCGCCGCCCCCGAAGTTGGAAACCTGCGTCACGTTGCCGTCCGCGTCTGTCACCGGGTGATCGACGTCGAAAAAGAACTGGCCGTCGTAGCAGTTGGTCGCGAAGCCCGATGCCAGAAGGCCGAAGATCAGCTCTTCAGGGTGGCGCACCGCCGCCTGACCCATCTCCGCAAACATGGGCTTGAAGACGCCGAGCCGGTCATCCGCGATATCGTCGCGGTTGATTTCCAGGGTGCTTTCAAACTTGCGGTTCTGGATCGTGAAGCCGTTCGCCACAAGGTTCTTGACGTTGCGGGGGCCGAGCCATTCCCGCATGGCCGGGAAGGACCCGAGCCAACCATAGGTTTCGTCGCGGCTGACCGAAGGCACCGTCATCGCGATGTCTTTGGCGAAGGCCGGGGCCTGCAGCATCGCGTCGGTGACGACGGTCTTGAAGCCCTTGAAGGCCAGGTCGAGAACTTGCGGGTTGACGAGCATCGTCTATCCTTTTCCAACGGTTCGGCGCTGTGCGCGCCAATGCTGGAAAGAGGAATATCAAGGTGGGAAGACCCGAACCGCCTACAAGCTTTTGTAGGGAAACCAGGGGGACCGAGAATCGTAGAGGCGGGCAGCTCGACGGGCCGCACCGGGACTTGCCAATAGAAGAAACATGCCCCTTGCTGCCCGGTCCCGTCAAGTAAACCTTCGCCCGCGCCCCAGATTGCAGATTTGAACGGCCAAAGAGCGAAAATTAAACGGGGTGTCGGCCTTCCGAGGGGTACGGGGGCCGAAAACAGAAGAGGCCCTTTCTCGGCCGTCTTACGCAATGCAAAGGGGCGAGCCATTGGACCCACCCCCCTGCCGTTGTTTCGTCCTGGTCAGGCCGCGCGTCTCGGCCGAGCCTTCCAGGCTTTCAAGGCGACGATGCACTTCCGCGCCGCCTCAAGGGTCAGGAAGCGCATGGAGCTGACCTTGTAATATTTCAGAAGCCAGCCGGTCAGGGCTTCATCGTCGTACGTCTCCTGGTCGTGCAACTCGCGCCAGAGCTCCCGGATCAGTTCAAGCTGCGCATAGGTCGCCATGCCGGGCCGGTTGCCGTAGCGCGGCGCTCCTTTCTCAAGGGGCTTGAAGCCGCAGTATTCGGCAAATCCCATGACGGCTTCAAAGCCCGCCTGGTCGAGGTCTTTGGAGGTTTCGACACCCGCGATCCGGACCAGGACCAGGCGGTAGGTTTCATCGTCCCATTTCAGCTTGGATTTGGCGACGTGAAGGATGGACGTTTGGGGACGGGAAAGGCTCATGTCGGTCACTCCTTGGCAGGATCAGGGGCTTCGGCGTTCTTCAGGGTGCGGTGCAGCATCAAGAGATGCTCCCCTTCCGCCTCGGCCAGCGCTGCGAAGTGCGCAGCGCAGATGTTGGTCAGGCTGATGACCCCCGCATCATTCCGGGAAAAGTGGCCGGTGGCGATCCCTTCGCTGATCAGCTTGAAGACGCTCGCCGCGTCGGACAGGGCGTAGGCAACCCTCTCCGACGCGAGGACCGCCCGCTTGCGATCGGCCTCATACATCGGGACCGTGACGGGGCGCGTCCGGTCATCCTGGGGGACATAGATCGTCTCGGCCTTGGTCATTGCATTGGTCCTTTCTTGGTTTGGGGTCCTACGAAAACAGCGCGGCCAAGCAGCTCGCGCACTCCGTCGCTCAGCTCCACCGCGACCCGTGCCGGGTCCAGCATCATTGTCAGCGTCTTGCGGATTTGCTCTTCCTTGTCGCCTTCGGATTCGAGCACCTGCCGAAGGGTGGCGAGGCAACGCGCGACAAAGCGCAGATAATCGTCGATCCCGTTGACGTTGCCGCGTAGGACCTCGGCCTCGGCATCGTTCAGGGCAACCACCATTGCGGCCCGCCCATCCCAAAGAACTTGCTCTTCGGGAGTGAGGGAAAGGATCAGAACCATCTGCCGCATCACACCGCCCCCCCAGAAAACAGCATCGCCTTCTCCAGGTGCGCCGCCGTCATTGGCGCGCCCCCGGCGAAGTTGCGCGCCATCGCCGCCGCCTCGGCCATTTCTCGAAGGTTGCCACGCTTCGCCCCGTGCAGGGCGATTGCGCTGGACAGCTCTTCGGAGTCCGGGAAGAGGGACTTCGCAAGGGCGCGGAACTCGCCCGCGTCGGGCCGGGACAGGTCGATGTTGACCGGGCATCGCGACAGAAGTGCATCGAAGGTCGATGCCACCGCCCGCCCGCCACGGGTCAGGAAGTGATGGTTGCCGACAAGCAGGACGCCGAAAGCCGGGGCGTCTGACTGCCCATCGCGGGCGCGCTGCCCCGCGTCATAGGCGCAGCGCAGGGTTTCCAGCACATTCGGGGCAAGCCGCTGGCATTCGTCCACGATCAGAAGGGTCCGAGACTGAGGCTTGAAGGACCGGAACGGATAGCTGCGAAGCATCTGGCCCTTGAAGAACTCGAAAGGGTCAGACCCGCCGAAGCCCCGGAATCCGAGGTCGAAAAGCGCCTTGTTGTAGAAGCGCTGAATCGACGCGCTCTTGTCGGCAGGGGCTTCCACCAGGAAGACTTCATCATCGCCCTGGTCCAACTCTTCCCATATCTGCCGCAGGGCAAAGCTCTTCCCGATACCCACCGGCCCCCGCACGATCCCAAGGCGCGCGGTTTCGAGAAGGGCGCGGGCAACGCTCCCGAGTGTTGAATAGGCCCTGGTCGGGATGATAGGTATGTGATCGTGCTTCGCAGACATATGACCTCCTTGGGGTCTTGGGTTGCACAAGGGCAGTCAGTGGTCGCCACCACTGATTGCCCGCTTCAAATTCTCGGCCGCGATGATTGCGTCCAGCTCGTCGATCTTCCGCAGAGTTTCCCGCCGCCGCTCTTCGGCAAGCTCTTCCTCGGACTTCCGGGGCGCGGTCTTGTCGATCACGCGCGGGCCGTTCCACAGGTCAGGTGCGGGTGCCCGAGGCGGCGTCATATCGGCCACCTGCTTCTGAACTTCGAAAGTCGAGAAGGTCAGGTCGAGGTCGCGCGCAAGATCCCGCACAACCCGGTTGGAAGCCGCTTCAAGCGATGCCTGGTAGCGCGCCCCGGCGCGGTCGCCATAAGCAAAGGTCGGGGCGAGCTCGATCCGCGCCGGGGCTCGGCCGGGCAGGTTGACCCACGCATAGCCCCGGTCCTTTCGCAGCGGCATCAGGACCTCGATCTTCTCCCCCGGCATCATCCGGTGCAGGCACTTGCCGTGGAAGATGCGGTTGCCTATCTTCACGCTGCTTTGCGAAACGGTGCGGGTTTCCGGGCTGCTGAAAATCAGGTCGAAGACCTCTTCCGAGGGCACCCGCGCGGCAAAGCCGGTCGCTTCGATCTTCATTTCCAGCGCCTCCTTCGGAGACAGTCCACGAAGCCTACTGCCCGTGCCCTGGGGGCGGCTGTTGTAGATAGCGACACAGGCTTCCACGTCTGCGATCAGCTGACCAAGGCCGCGCCCGTAAGGTGCTACCGGCTGGCCCTTATTCGCGCTCTTCTTGTTGTCCCGACGCCCGCCAATCCATCCGGGCAGGCCCTTGAAGACTTGCTCAATGATGTTGAAGAGCCCTTCGATCGACCCCTTGGAGGTCGGGCTATAGGGCTTGGCAAGGGTCAGGCCGAACTGGTCTTTCGCTAGGTAGGAAAGCCGCCCCATCGCCTCCGCGAGCGCCGAATATTCGCTGCCGTTGTCCAGGTAGAAGTGTTCCGGGATGCCCCCATGCGGGCTCATCGTCAGATGGGCGAGGGATTCGGCAACATCTGCCTGTGTGATGCCGTTGCCCTTTGAAAGCAGGACCGGCGTCACCCAAAGGAACAAGCTGGACATGTCCAGCCATGCGATCAGGCGCAGCCGGATCGGCTCGGCCTGGTCCTCAACCGCGATATCGCAATAGTGCACATCACCCATCAGAAGGCTCATGGGCCGGTCGGCAAGGGCAAGGCTCGCCCGGCCCACCGCTTTGTCCTGGTAAGCTTTGTGATCCTTCCGGGCGCGATAGTGCAGGCGGAAGCGTTCAAGGTCGGCCCGCTCGGCCCACTTTGTGTTGAGCTGGCAGAGGGGGCGCAGCTCTCGAACCGGCAGGGCCGATCCGGCCTCGGCCGAGTAGCGGCAAAGAAGGTCGCTGGACAGGCGCAGTGTTTCCCGGATCGAAGTGCCGTCGACTCCGACCATGCTACGGGCTTCCCTGGTGAGCCGGGCAGCGATGGAAGCGCGCCGGTCAAAGGGAAGGTCAATGCCTGCGTCCCATTCCCTGGTGAAGAGCACCCGCGCCTTGCCCTTGTCGCCCCGCAAGGCAGGGATCAGCCCGGCCGGGCCGTGCAGCTCATGCAGCCGCACCCAATCGCGGATCGTCGTTTCCGCAAGCCGCGTCGGAACGCCCCGGATCATGTGCGCTTCGGCTGCTATGGCTCGGAAGGTCGAAGCCCGCTCGGTCGAGCGTTTCTCAAGGTCCAGGACGGGCGCAATGATCCGCAGTCGGTCCGCTTGCTCTTCCCACTGCCAAGCCTCAACGGCCCCGTTCAAGGTGCCTTCGAAGGGGGCTTTAAAGGGGCCTTCAAAGACCCCGAGCTTCGCCTTCAACTCAGCCGGGCAGCGGTCCACCGCCAAGGCCCAGACCTTGCCGCCTGCACCGCCACGCTTGCCAGAAACAGACACCACGGGAAGCTGAAAGCCCTTGTAGGACTTGCCCTTAGCCGCATTCTGAAAGGCCAGCTGCGCCGCGCGGGGGCCGATACCCAATGAGGCCGCGAACTTCTCTGGGGAGAGATACATCATGCCGTCTCGCGCACCTTTGCGAGAAAGCATTCCACCAGGGCCTTCGCCTTGGGGCCTGTGCGCTTTCCGGCGACTACCTGCCCAACATGCTGGCGCACGAATCCGTGCTGTTCACAGAACGCTTTTAGGGAAGTTCCACGTCTTACCAGCTCTGCTCGAATCTCTTTCAAGAGTGCGTCTGAGGGTGTAGACATAGTGACGCGGCCTCGCTCATGTGGTGCCGTTGTTCACAATGAACATACATGTTCACAATGGGACGGTCAACCATGGAAGATGCCGCTCAAGTCATTGAGAAGCTCAAGGCGCGATTTCGCGTAGAGTCGGATTCAGAACTGGCGGCCCGTCTCCTGATCAGCCGCAGCTCGGTGGCCAATTGGCGCAACCGAGACAGTGTTCCGGACCGCTATCGAAGGATCGCGGACGGTGAAATCAACTGGGCAGCCTATTCTAAGCCATACGGTGAAATGACAGACGTGGAACGCGGGGCAATGCGGATCGCTATTGCGCGTTTGGTCCGTGATTTCGGCCACATCGCAACCGACTACCGCGCCTTCATGGAGGACTCCATGCTCGCCGCCTCTTCCTGGCAGAAGTATTGGGCCGTTGCTTGCAAGGACCTCTATCGCGAGATGGAACAGCGGGGCTCCGAGGACGCACACCACACTGCATCGCTACTGGTCTACAATGAGCTTTTCGGCGACAAGTGACTTTCGCCATTCCTTTCGCAACAACCGATTGCCCTTAACTAAATCAATAACTTAGCCTTCCGGCACCGTGTTACCAATTGTGCCGGAACAGGAAATTCTAACCCACTGAGATATCACGATTTCTAGGTTTACCAGTGGTTCGCCATTTAGCGGGCCGTCTTCCGGCTCAATTTGTCGCGCGTCACCGGTGGCTTCCTAACGCATCGTAAATGACCACGGGCAAGCCATTGATATTGCATGTGGGGCGCTCATGTCCACGCTGGGCGCCCTATCTTGGCCGTGGCACCCAGCCCGACAGATTCTCTTCGATCACCGCGACCAGCGCCGACACATGGGCAGGCTCATCATTCAGGCAGGGGATGTAGGTGAAGACCTCACCCCCCGCATGCAGGAAGGCCTCTCTGATCTCGCCGTTGATTTCCTCCAGCGTCTCGATGCAGTCGGCGCTGAAAGCCGGCGCCATCACCGCGATCCGTTTCTTGCCCTGTTTCGCCAGCTCGGCCACATGGTCGACCGTGTAGGGCTTCAACCATTCCTCGGGCCCGAAGACCGACTGAAAGCTCGTATTGATCGCACCCTTCTGCCAGCCCAGCCGCTCACGCAGCAGGCGTGAGGTCTTCTGGCATTGGCAATGATAGGGATCACCCTCGCGCAGATAGCGTTGCGGCATGCCATGGTAGCTGGCGACCAGGACATCCGGGACGTGGTCCAGCTTCGCATAGGCCGCAGTGACCGACTGCGCCAAGGCATCGATGTAAAGCGGGTGGTCAAAATACTCCGGCACGGTCCGCACCGAGGGCTGGCGCTTTTCCTTCATCATCGCGCGGAAGAACTGGTCATTCGCCGTGGCCGAGGTTGCACCGGCGTAATGGGGGTAAAGCGGGAAAAACAATATCTTCTCGCAGCCCGCTGCAACCATCGCCTGCACCCGCGACTCGGTCGACGGGTTACCATACCGCATGCAGAAATCGACCATGACCTCACTTCCATATCGCTCCGCAACGCGTGCAGCGATGGCGGCCGTCTGCGCCTTGGTGATAGTCAAGAGCGGGCTTTCGTTCGCCTCATGGTTCCAGATCAGCTTGTAGTTCGCCCCGGACGAAAACGGCCGCTTGGTCAGGATGATCAACTGCAGCAGCGGCTGCCACTTCCAGCTGGGGTAGTCGACAACCCGCTTGTCGGACAGGAACTCGTTCAGATAGCGGCGCATCGGCCAGTAGTCGTAACCATCCGGGGTACCAAGATTGGCCAGCAGCACGCCGATCCGGGATTTCCGAACTGGCGGATGATCTGCCGCCGCATGGGCCAGCCGACCCTGACCGGGCTTCACGTCGTCTTCTGTCGCGGTTCCGCTCTGATCGTCCGGCATGTCGGTTCTTTTCTTGTTGCCCTGATCGGGAGATAACCGTTCAGGCGGTCCGGTCAACCGCCCTTTGGCAGGCGCACTTCCGCGGCACCCAGGGCGTCGGCAAGCCTTTGGCGTGCTGAACCGGGCCGTAACGGCTGTTGCTGGCTTTCATGCGGGGCCCAGCCGGTCAGGAACACAAGCTCGGCTGTCGCCGGTAAACGACCTTCCGCCGTGGCGAAGCTGCGGGCATAGGTCGCCGCCGCTTCGGTCAAGACCGACCGACGAGAGAACCGGCGCAACCGGCCGGTAAGGGCATTGGTCTCTCCCGCAGCGCGAAGGTCGGCGAGAAGGGCTGGGAAGCTCGGGTATTCAATGGTCTGAGCCAAGCTGTCAGCCACCGGCAAAGCAAACCCAGCCCGCTGCATCAGGGCCCCAAGATCACGGATCTCGCCCATCGGCAGGACACGCGGCGAAAGGCCCCCGGTGACCCGGCTCTCAGCCTCGGCAAGGCTTGACCGAAGTTCATGCAGACTGCGCCCGCCCGGCAGAACGGCGATGAACAGACCATCCGGTCGCAAAGCCCGACGGCATTGCAGAAGCTGACCAAGCGGGTCGTTCGCCCAGTGCAAACCCATCGCGTGGACAACGAGGTCATGCGCCCCGAGTTCCAGCGCCAGAACCTCATCATCCGTTACGAACAGGGCATTTGCCGCCAAATCCTGCCAGATTGCCGGAAAATCGGTGACGACAGCGGGTGACGTAAAGGTTCTGTTAACTTCGATCAGTCTTTCCTGAATGTCAGACAAGGCAAGCCGATGCAGGAACATCGCGCCATCATGTCCGGCCAAGCGCCGGGCGCGGGTCCGGTGGCGGGCAAGCGCCTCGCGGTTGGTCAGGGGCGGGGGCTGGGTCATCGGCGGGACTTTAGGAGGACGCGATGGGATTGCAAGGCGCACTGCAGGTTCTTTACCCGCCGCAATGCATCTCGTGTTCGGCGCCAGTGGTGTCGGATTTCGGCCTTTGTGCCGAGTGTTGGCGCGAGACGCCCTTCATCGCGGGTCTGGTCTGTGACCAATGCGGCATACCCCTACCGGGCGGTGAACCGGACGAGAATGTGCGATGCGACGACTGCATGACCATCGCCCGTCCCTGGGACCGTGGTCGGGCGGCGCTGCTTTACCCTGACAACGGGCGGCGGCTGGTGCTGGCGCTGAAACATGGCGACCGGATGGACCTTGCCAGACCGGCGGCAAGCTGGCTGCGCAAAACCGCCGCGCCGATCCTGCTGCCGGGGATGCTGGTGGTGCCGGTGCCGCTTCATTGGCTGCGGCTCGTTCAACGAAAGTTCAACCAGGCGGCGCTTTTGTCGCGGGGGATCGCCAGGGCGGCGGGGCTGGAACACTGCCCCGACGCGCTGGTGCGCAGGCGGTCTACCGGCAGCCAAGACGGCAAGACGCGGGACGCGCGGTTTGCGAACCTCGTCGGCGCCTTTACAGTCCCGACGCGTCGGGAGAAGCGGATCGAGGGTCGCGACATCCTTCTGGTCGATGACGTGATGACCTCGGGCGCGACCTTTGCTGCCGCGACCGAGGTGCTGCTTTCGGTTGGGGCGCGGTCGGTTTCGGTCCTCAGCCTTGCCCGCGTTGCGAAAGACGAATGAAACCCTATAGTCATGGCGCAAGATGAGGTTTCAAATGCGCCCTGTCGAAATCTATACGACCCAGACCTGCCCCTATTGCCACGCCGCCAAGCGGCTTTTGCAGCGCAAGGGGGTGACCTACAAGGAAATCGATGTCAGCCGTGACCCCGGTCTGCGCGAAACAATGACCCGGCGCGCCGGTGGCCGCCGCACCGTGCCGCAGATCTTTATCGGCGACATCCATGTCGGCGGGTCTGATGACCTGCACGATCTGAACGACGCGGGCAAGCTTGACCCGCTGCTGGCCGACTGATGCGCGCGGCGCTGATCCAGCTTTCGGTGACGGACGACCCGGTGGCAAACCTGCCGGTGACCGTCTCGCTGGTGCGCAAGGCTGCAGCAGGGGGTGCCGGTTTCGTCCTGACGCCCGAGCTGACCAATGGCCTTTCCTCCAGCCGCCAACACCAACGTCAGGTTTTTCGGACCGAGGAGGCGGATCAGACGCTGGCAGCACTTCGGCAAGAGGCGACGGCGGCAGGGATATGGCTTCTGATTGGGTCGCTGGGGCTTTTGACCGACGACCCGGATGGGCGTTTTGCCAACCGCAGTTTCCTGATCGCGCCGGACGGGCAGATCGCGGCGCGCTACGACAAGATCCACATGTTCGACGTGAATGTCTCGGCCACCGAGATTTATCGCGAAAGCGAAGGCTACCGCCCCGGTGGCAAAGCCGTATTGGCCGAAACGCCTTTTGCCAAGATCGGTATGACGGTCTGCTATGACCTGCGTTTTCCAGCCCTCTACCGGCGTTTAGCGCGGGCGGGGGCGCAAATCCTGACGGTCCCTGCTGCATTCAATCACATCACGGGGGCCGCGCATTGGGAAACGCTTCTGCGTGCACGGGCGATTGAGACCGGCTCATTCCTGCTGGCCCCCGCACAGACCGGCGTTCATCCGGAAACGGCGGGCAAGGGTCGAAAGACACACGGTCATTCTCTGGCGATCGCCCCCTGGGGAGAGATCCTTGCCGATGGCGGAACCGAACCGGGTGTGACCTTTGTCGACCTTGACCTTTCCAGCGTCGATGCCGCGCGCGGGCGGGTGCCATCGCTGTTCCATGACCGGGGCTTTGACGGGCCATGAGCGGCGAAAAGGCGGATGACATTGCTGTTGCGCTCTTCGGCGAGCTTTTCATGGCCGACCAGCTGGCGCGAAACCGCATCTCGAAGGTCATGCCAAGGGGCATGCAGCTTTCGCATTTTTCGGTCCTTAACCACCTGGCGCGGATCAATGACGAACGGACACCCGCGCAGCTTGCCCGGTCGTTCCATGTGACCCGGGGTGCGATGACCAACACGCTGGCCAAGCTGGAATGGGCCGGCCATGTCCACATCCGCCCCGATTGGGAAGACGCGCGGCAGAAATTCGTGGCGATCAGCCCCAGTGGCAGGTCGGCACGGGATTCAGCCGTCGCCAGCATCGTGCCGCTTATCGCCGAAGTGGTCCAGTCGATCGGGGCAGACCGGGTTCGGGCGCTGTTGTCGGTTCTACGAGAGCTTCGGGTCCGTCTGGAGGAGGAACCTTCTTGACGTCCGGCGAGCACTTTGGCGAACATGTCAGAAAAGCCATACCCGACCGGCTTTGCGGCCTTTGACGACCGATAGGCCTTGCCCTCTGCGCCCGATCTTCGCATAGACTACCGCTAAATCTTGGGTCCGGTCATCATGCAGATTTCTCATCGTTGCTTGCTCGCCACGCTTGCCGTCAGCACTGCGCTGTGCAGCGCCCCCGCGATGGCCGAGATGACCAAGTCTCTTAACATCAATGGCGCCACCGGTCTGATCGACATGCCATCCGGCGATGCCCAGGACGATGCCACGTTTTCGTTCAGCACCTCGCTTGTCGGGCCGATCACTCGGACCACCCTCAGCTTTCAGGCCACCGAACGCCTGTCGGCCTCGTTCCGCTTTCAGACCTGGCGCGACTGGGACAACATCATTCCCGGCGATTCCAAGGAAAGCGATCGCAGCATCGACATCCGCTATCAGGTTCTGAAGGAAGGCAAATATGCCCCCGCCCTGACCGTCGGCCTACAAGATTTCACCGGCCAGGGGCTGTTCTCGTCGGAATATGTTGCGGCCACCAAGACCTTTGGCGACAGGCTGAAAGTGACGGCCGGTCTTGGCTGGGGGCGACTGGGCAGCTACGGCGACATCGGCGCGCCGTTCGGGGATCGCCCTGCCGTCGACCCGACGGGCACACCGAATGCCGACCAGTGGTTTCGCGGTGACGCGGCGCCCTTTGCCGGTATCGAGTACAAGATCAATGACAGCTGGACCGTCAAGGCGGAATACTCCTCGGATGCCTATCTGCTGGAAGATGATCAGCGTGGACTGATCGAGCGTGACAGCCCGTTCAACTTCGGCCTGGAATACCAGAGCGGCCCGAACCTTCGTTTCGGCGTCTACTCGCTTTATGGATCTGAGGTCGGCCTGACGTTTCACGTCATCCTCGACCCGAAAAGTCGCGCGACCGGCGGGGTCGTCGGTGCTGCACCTGTTGCAGTCAAGGCGCGGCCTGCACGAAGCGCCGACCCCGAAGCCTATGATGGTGGTTGGGTGACCCAACCCGACGCGGGTCCGGTTCTGCGGAAGAACCTTGCCAAGCGACTTGCAGCCGACGGGATCGCGGTCGAGAATTTGGCGTACACCGCGACCACGGTCCAGGTCCGCATCCGCAACAACCGTATTGATGCCGGATCGCAAGCCATCGGACGGACCGCGCGGGCTCTGAGCCACGTGATGCCAGCCTCGGTCGAAGTGTTCGAGATCGTTCCGGTCGTCAACGGAATCGGCGCCTCGAAGATCACCATCCGGCGGAGCGATCTTGAAGCGCTGGAATACACGGCCGACAACTCCACGCTTCTGCGCGAACGGGTGACGGTGACCGATGCCGGTCCGGTGCCCGCCTATTCGCTTGGGGACGAGAACCTCTATCCGAGGTTCCGTTGGAGCCTTCGGCCTGTCGTGCGTATCACCGAACCATCCGAGGGCAGCGCGGGGCTTCGGCTCTCGGCGACCTATGACATTGGCCCAGGCTTGGTCTTTTCGGGGTCGATTTACAAGAATCTCGCGGACAACATTGACCGAAACACCGCCGCATCGACGTCGCCGCTGCAACCAGTTCGAACCGACAGCGCGCGCTATATCGAATTTGGCGATCCGGCGCTTGAGCGTTTGACCTTCGCCTGGTTTGCCCGCCCGGCCCCCGACTTTTATTCGCGGGTGACGGTCGGTTATCTTGAACGGATGCATGCCGGGATCTCTGGTGAAGTCCTCTGGAAGCCGGTGGACAGCCAGCTCGCCCTTGGTTTGGAGCTTAACTACACCAAACAGCGTGATACCGACGGCGGCTTGGGTTTCGACGAATATGACTATGACGTCGTGACCGGTCACGTCTCGGCCTATTACGACTTTGGCAATGGGTTCCTTGGTCAGTTTGACGTCGGTCGCTACCTTGCGGGGGATGTGGGTGCCACGTTGTCGGTGGACCGCGTGTTTGCCAATGGCTGGCGGGTCGGGGCTTTTGCCACCGTGACCGATGTCAGCGCGTCCGATTTCGGCAAGTCGGGCTTTGACAAGGGGATACGCTTTACCGTTCCGTTCAACTGGGCCCTTGGGACCGAAACCCGCAGAGGGCTTAGCATGACGCTTAAACCGGGAACCGGTGACGGCGGTGCGCGGCTGAACGTCGATGATCGCCTTTACGAATCGATCCGCGAATACCACACCGACGGTCTCGATCCCGATTGGGGAAGGGTCTGGCGTTGAGTATTGCAACAAGACTGGCCACGGCGCTTTTGGCGCTGTCTCTGGCCGGGGCATGCGGCAACGACAAGTCCGGACCCAATCCGGTCGCGGCGGCTCTTGGCTCGATGGCCAAGGCCAGCGTTGCAAAGGTCAAAGCCAAGAAATCCGGGGATACACCTGCCGCTGATCGGGTTACCCGGGCGGATCTTGAGAAGTACGGGACGCCAATCCTGCGCTTTGTCGCCAAGCCATTGGACCAGGACGGCTTTCTGACGATCAGTGATCAAAAGGGCGATGTCGTCACCTGGTCGACGAGCAACGGGGTCACGTTCTCGTTGCGCAACGGCGTGTTGATCCAGACCCGCGGCCTCGGACCTGATCTGATGTCGGCCCAGGTGCCGACGGTTGCCCAGCTCTCCACTCCTGGCGGCACGTACCAGCGCATCTACTTCTTCTTGGGCGCAGACGATCGTCCGACCCGGCGCACCTTGGACTGCACGACAACTGTCGTCGGTCGCAAGACGATCACGGTGTTCGGCCGCAGCCACGAAGTGACCCAAATCTCGGAAGTCTGCACACGATCAACCAGTCAGATCACAAACGACTATTGGATTGAGGGTGGGTCGATTCGAAAATCCAGGCAATGGACCAGCGGTTCGATCGGTCACATCGATTTTGTCCGTGTGATCGACTAAAGCGCGTGTCAGACGCCTTCACTTCCAAAATCTGATATCTCACGTCGAGCAATACTGATGCAGAATCTGCTCACATGCCCGTAATCTGGGTAAGTCAGCATCAACAACGGCCGCGACTCGTGGGCGCAGTGCTATCATTTGCATCGAAAGCTCGAAGGAGCGCGCGATGCAGAAGTTGGAAGCGGCGACGATATGCGCCTTCATTCTTGCTTCGACGGCTTACGCCGGTGGCCCGGTTGTGGTCGTTGAAGACCCGCCAGTCGTAGTGGAAGACAGACCGGCGTCCAGCAAGGGCATCGTGCCCTTGCTTTTGGTGCCACTTTTCTTGTGCGTGATCATGTGCGGCGACAACGACGATGAGCAAGCCCCCCCGCCCCAGTAGGTTCGGTTGCAACCCCGAACTACGACCCGGGGTCCGTTACTCAGTAGTCTTTCTCCAGATAGACACCGATCCCGGTGTCGCCGTCCTCGCCAACCCGGCCTTTGACCGTCACGCCTTCCCTCAGGTCTAGGTTAAGGTTGATCCGGCTTTTCCCGTCCTGGCCGATTTCGATCTCGGTATATGCGTTGTCCGAAATGTACTTACCTGCCTTAAGGGCCGTCGTACCATCGTCCGCAGTCGAGACATCAAAGTCGTCGAGGCCGAGGTTCTGGCGCAATTTTCCGACCAGCCCCAGGCCGCCGCGTCCGGCCAGGACCGCGACGGCATTGGCAAGCTGAGCCGCTTGCAGCGCAGAAATCGTGTCCAGACTGCGTCCAAACAAAAGCTGTGCCAGCACCTCTTCCTGCGGCAGTTCGGGCGATGATGTAAAGCTGACGGTCGGATCGTCTGCCGGGCCTTCCACGGTGACGGTGCTGACTATTCCGTCGTTTTCCGTGTCGGCGGCCACGTCGATTTCGGGGACCAGACTGCCCTCCAGCACCAGGTCCGCCCGGGACAGGACCAGCCGCTCGCCAAGAATATCCATCCGCCCCCGGATCAAGCGAAACGCGCCGGACGGGACGACATTGGCCGTGGTTCCGGCAAGGCGCAGCTCACCCCCAAGCTCGGCATCTATGCCACGGCCCCGGATGAAAACCTTGCTGGGCGCACGGATCGTCAGGTCCAGCGCGATAGGCTTGGTCGAGCGTCCGGTGCCGGACCTGCTGCCGATTTCGCCAAGCAGCCCGGCCTTGCGTCGGGTTGTACGCACAGGCTCTGGTTCGTTGACATGGCGGATGTCAAGAAGAGCGGCCGCCGAGTTGAACCCCGACGACGGAACCCGCACTTCGGTTTCCGAAAGGTCAAGGGTCCCGGACAGCAGCGCGCCTCCGGCAAGGGGGCCTTTCAGAGTAAGCTCGCCACCAATCCGGGTCTCGTAAAGCTCTGGGTCGTAAAGGCGCAAAGCCTCAAGCGTGATCGCAAGATCGGCAGTGTTCGGCGCGGCAAGTCCGATTGGCCCATCGACCCGGAGCTTGCCACCTGTCGATAGCGCGGACGTGGCGGCCAGCCTCAGCTCACCCCCGCGCAACTGGCCGATGCCTTCGACATCCTGCAGCGAAAGTCCAAGACGCGGATCGGCGATACGCCCGTTTGACAGGGTGACCCGACCGGTCAACGACCCCAGCGCCAAAGGGCCATCCAGCTGCAGATCGTATCCGACCAGGCCGGACACGGATCTTGGCGACACGAACAGGTTTGCAAGCCCCGCCTGCCCCGTCCCGCTTATCGTCAGATCTGCAGTCCGAAACCCGTTCGCCACGCTGCCTTTCACGGTCGCGACAATCTGGCCTGGCCCCCTCGCCGAGACATCCAGGCTGTAACCCCTGCCGTCCTGAGAAGCCGTCCCCGTTACGGTCAACGGCCCATCCACTTCGGGCACGATCAGCCCAAGGTTGGCAAGCCGCGCCTCTAGGTCGATCCGCCGTGTTGCGCCTTCGATCAGGCCCTTGGCAGTGGCGGTCAGTTGCGGGTTGGCAATGCGGGCCTCGTCGACCTCGACCGCGCCGTCGCGCAGCCGGAGAGTGGCCTCGATCGCGCTGGTCCCGGCCAGCAGACGGTCAGCCTCGGCACTGCCGACGCGCAGCCCACGCCCGGTGCCAAGGACGGCAAGCTGTCCGTCCTCGGGCGTGCCGCTGAACGCCGCGGTCAGATCAACGCTTCCGGCGTAGGGGGGGCCGAGATCAGACAGGTTGGCGATTGTGATCTCGCCGTCCAGTGACGACCCAGCCGTTGCCAGCGAGCCGCTGGCGGTGACGGAAAGTGATGCAACAGTCAGGTCGAGACTGCGAAGTGTCGTGCCGGTTTCGTTCCGCAGGACGGACACGCGCAGCGCAGCGGGACCAGAGAGGAGCCGGTCAAGCTCAGTGATGCCAAGTTGCAGGCCTGTCGCCTCAAGCTGCGCCTCGCCGTCGATGATGCCCGACAGCAGCCCGGCCGATCCCTTGAGCCGGACTATACCCTTCCCGGCCAGGGGGCGACCGGCAAGGCCCGAAAAGCGCGCAAGATCTTCGGTTTCCAGCTGAAGGATTCCCGTGGTCAATAGCCCGGTGGCAAGACCCTCGATCTTGAGGTTGGCCTTTGCGTCAAGGTCGTCGCCAACAAGGAACATGTCGGACAGGCGAAGCACGTCGCTGCCTCCCAGATATCGAAGCCGCAGGCCGGCTTGAAGCCAAGGCCCGAGTGCCGCTGATAGACCGGGGTCGGACGGGGCAAGGCCATCAGCTTTCAGACCCAACCTCATGCCCAAAAGCCTGCCTTCGGGCTTGTTGCTGACCCCGCCCTCCCCCGACAGGACAATCTGAGCTGCCTTCAGATCTGGCCGGTCAAGCCCTGTCACCGTCAGGCCGACCTCGAACCGCGTACTGTCCTTTTCGTCGGTGGTCAGCGAAAAGGTCGCCTTATCGACGAGGGTCGGCTGGTCGATCAGGGGCAAAAGTAACGGTTTGCCGTCAGGATCGGCCAACAATCCGGTCAGGTCGATCACCTGCGGCAGGCCATCAGAGGCGATGACCGCGCGGCCCGAGATCCGGATCGTGCGCGCGAAAAGATCGAAGTCATCGACCGTCACTTCCCCAAGCGGGCTGCGCCGGGCGTCAAATTTCAGCGCGATGCTTTCACCGAAGAAGCTGACGTAGTCGGGTAGAAGGATCGGCGCAAGGTTCCCTGCCACGTCCACCAACAGGCGATAGCCAGCCTCGGCTTCATTCCTGACCTTGACCGTTCCGGCCAACCTGTCCTTCCCCGCCGTCGCAAGCTGCAGATCGGAGGTGAAATCGTCGATCGGGCCCTGACCCTCGACCGTCAAAGCCGCCGACGGCGCACCCGGAATGCCAAGAAGACCGACAACAATTCCGCCTGCGTCCTCTTCCGCCACCAGCGAAAGTTGCAGGTCACGCGTGGCGTTGGCGTAAGACGCGTCCAGCGTGATCTTACCCTTCGGGCCGTCGCCCGTTCGAACAAGGTCAAACTCCGCCTCGCCCTCACCACCCGCCAAGGTCAGAGACGCCTCCAGCGTGCCGGTGACCGGCTGGCCAAGCACTTCAGGACCAAGCTCGATCCGCTCGGCTGCGATCCTTTCAACGTTGATCGACACCGGCAGTTCCGGAAGGCTGAATCCTGCAGCCTCGGGTGATGGCAGCGCGCTATCCCCGCCCTCGGGAATGCGCACCAGGATGATTTCCGCCGCCGAAAGCTGGTCAACCAAAAGTTCGCCAGACAGAAGCGACGAACGGCTCCAGTCCAGCGCCACGTCGTTAAGGGTGATCCAGATCCCTTCATCGTCAGCGATTGTCAGGCTCTCGATGGTCGCCTGCGATGACAGCGCCCCAGCAAAGCCGGTGACGGTGACCTGCCGGCCCGCGTCAGAAAGGGAATCCTCCAGAAAGGCCGTAAGGTAGTCACGGTCATCTTCCTGCCCCCAAGCCGCACCAGAGATCAGGCAGGCGCTTATGCAAAGAGCCCGCCGCATCAGAACGACTGTCCCAGGCCGACGTAGAACTGCACGCCATCGCCCGTCGTGCCGCTGATCGGTGCGGCAACATCAAAGCGGATCGGTCCCAGGCCCGTTTCATACCGCAGCCCAAGTCCGGCGCCGCCGTGCGATTCGGTGTTTGCGCCCGAGAAACCGTCAAGCCCGATGCTGCCCCAATCGACAAATCCCACCACGCCGATCCGGTCGCTGACCTTGGCCCGCAGTTCAAGCGACCCGGCCAGGAAGTAGCGACCACCGATCAGGAACTCATCTCCTAGACCGCGGGTCACCGGAATGCCCAGCGACCGATACGGCTGCCCGCGCACAGTCCCGCCACCGCCCGACAGAAAAAGATCATCCCTCGGCGTTTCCAGAAGATCCGAGCCGAAGACTGCCCCAGCCTGCGCACGCGCCGCGATCACGATGCGCCCGGGCTCACCGAGGCTGCGGTAAACCCGCCCGTCCATCGTGGCCCGAAGGCCCGAACCAGTGGTGCCGAACCCCAGAAACGGCTTGGCCGTCGCATCCAGATAGAACCCCGTCGTCGGGCTGTTGGCGACGTCGCGTTTGTCCCAGGTCACCCCGAATGGCAGCGACAGATTCCGGAACACGAAGGACCCCCCAGGATCGCGCCCATCGATATAGTCGTAGGTGATCCCGACCCGGGCCGTCAGATCCTCGGAAAAGACATGCGAAAAGTTAAGCCCCAGCTCTACCCCATCCAGCGAATAGTCGATTTCGTCCAGATGGGCGTACCGAAGCAGAAGGCCCGCCGTCGTGTCAGCGGAAAGCGTCGCGGGCCGGTCAAGCGTGACCTCGAACCCATAGTCTACCCCACTTTCGCCCGAACCGATGTTGGTGATCTCGCCTTTAAGGCCAAGCCGTTCACCGCCGCCCAGCAGGTTTCGGTGAAGCCACGCGGCCGACAGGGAAACCCCGTCAAGGCTCGCCACTTCGACACCGAATGTATAGCGGCGCGGCTTTTGCTCGGCGACATTGGCGGTGATGCCCAACAGATCGGGTGCGGTGATTGCCTCGTCTTCGACCAACGAGACGGACGCAAAAATCCCGGTGCGCCGCAACCGTGTCTCGGCCCGGCGCAATTCGGTCTCGCTGAAGGTTTCGCCTTCAGGCAAACCGGCAATCTTGCGGATCCGGCGTTCCCGCATCCGCTCTTCGCCGGTGATCTCAAGCTGCCCGAACCGCAGCTTTGGCCCCGGTGTCACCACGACATCGACGTCCAGTCGCCGGGCCGCATGGTCGGCAATCACCTCTTCGGACCCGGTAAAGGCCTTGGCATGGCCCGCTTCGCGCCAGGCTTCAATCGCCACGTTGACCGCCGAGGCCACCGCGCCGCTTTCGGCAGGTGCACCGGCGCGGAAGCCCTCAGGAAGATCGGTCTCCTTGGCCAGAGGCGCGACGTTTGCGCGACCGAACCGGAAGGGCGGGCCGGGGTCCACGTCGATGCGGATCGCCGAGATTGCCGTCGGCGCTTCCAACGCTGGGATGTCGGCCGCCTCGCGCCCGTCGATGGAGATGCGGATGACCGCCGAATAGTGGCCCTTGGCGTAAAGCGCCGCAAGGATTCGGCCATAGTCCGACCGTGCCGCCGCAAGCAGGTCCTGCGGATCGGTTTGCTCCTGCACCTGCAGGGACCGGGTCGCCGAGGCCTCGGTCACGACTTCTGACAATTCCTCCGATCCGCCAGCGACGGTGATATCCAGCCGGTCAAGCCCCCACGCCGACGGCGACGCCAGCACCAGCACAAAAAGGGCTGCCGTCCCCCGGAGACGTGACACTTGAAACCCCGCAGGCATGGCAGCGCAAACTCCTTCGGCAGATCAATGGACTATCGCAGTTTGGCCGAACCGGGGCAATCGAAGGCAAAAGCGATGGGCGAACTTGTGATCCGCCACAGACAATGCCGGGCATCCGGCTCCGGTTCCGCATTTGCGTCATGTCAGTGTCACGTCTCTGTAACGAGCGAGGGGCAACTTCCCCGGCCAACGGATGAGGATTGCCATGGACCATGCAGATTACGACCTTGACGAAGCCTACCAGATCAACGGTCCCGACGACGCCCGGCGCATGTATGGCGACTGGGCACCGACCTATGACGAACGCTTTGGCGCGGCCTGGGGCTATATTGCCCCGCGCGAGATTGCCGCGATCCTGAAGTCCGAAATCGCGCCAGAGGCCGAGATCCTGGACATTGGCGCAGGCACTGGTCTGGTGGCCGAAAACCTTCGTGGCCTGACCGTTGACGCGCTCGACATCACGCCCGAGATGCTGGAGGTCGCGCGGGGCAAGCAGCTCTACCGGCATCTGATGGTGGACGATCTCACCAAGGTGCTGGATGTCCCGGACGCCAGATATGACGCGGTGATCAGCTGCGGCACCTTCACCCACGGCCATGTCGGACCCGAATGCTTCCCCGAGCTTCTCCGCATCGCAAAACCAGGCGCTGTCTTCGCCTGTGGCACAATCGGCCCGGTGCTGGATGGCGCGGGCTTCGGCTCGGCGCTGGCCCGGCTGGTGGCCCATGGCAAGATCACGCAGGTAGCCTGGCGCGACATCCCGATCTATGAAGGCGCATCGCATCCCCACAAGGACGACCGGGGGCTGGTGATGGTGTTCCGGAAACTCTGACAGCTTTCGCTTGCAGTCTCGGGCGCATCGCCCTATATGCGCTTCAACAGCGGCTTCGGGGTCCACACTCGAGGCAACCGAAAAAGCAAGCGGGCCGCTCTGGCCCGCTTTTTCGTTTTGGAAACCCCATGTCCGATCTTATCGCCAAGACCGCCATCGACCGCCGTCTGGCCGACATCGTTGGTCCAGTCATCGAAGGCCTTGGCTTCGAGCTGGTCCGCATCCGCCTGATGGGTGGCCGGACCCGCGTGCTGCAGATCATGGCCGACCGCCCCGATGGCGGAATCGGTGTCGACGAATGCGGTGACATTTCGACTGCCGTGTCTGCGGTTCTCGACGTCGAGGATCCGCTGGAAGACAATTACGTGCTGGAAGTGTCCAGCCCCGGTATCGACCGTCCGCTGACCCGGCTCAAGGATTTCGAGGCCTGGAAAGGCTGGGAAGCCCGGATCGAAACGACCGAGCTGATCGACGGCCGACGCCGTTTCAAGGGCGATCTTGCGGGCGTCGAGGGCGACGAAGTGCTGATCACCATCGAAGAAGCTGGTGAAGAGGTGACCATCGGCCTCAAGTTCGACTGGCTTTCGGACGCCAAGCTGATCCTGACCGACGAGCTGATCAGCGAAATGCTGCGCCAGAAGAAGGTGCAGGAACCGGCGGATGGCCAGTTCGACGAGATCGAAGAAATTGACGGGGATGAGGACGCAGACGAAAGCGTCGGGCCCACCCCCGAGACGAAACACTGACGGGAGACACCCATGGCAATCACATCAGCCAACCAGCTGGAGCTTCTGCAGACCGCAGAAGCGGTCGCGCGCGAAAAGATGATCGATCCCGAACTGGTGATCCAGGCGATGGAAGACAGCCTCGCCCGGGCCGCCAAGTCGCGTTACGGCGCCGAGATGGACATCCGGGTGAAGATCGACCGCAAGACCGGTCGCGCCAGCTTTAGCCGCGTCCGGACCGTGGTCGAAGACGATCTGGTCGAAAACCACCACGCGCAGCTTACCGTGAAGCAGGCCAAGGCCTATCTCGCCGACCCGCAGCTTGGCGATGAGATCGTCGATGAGGTTCCGCCAGTGGACCTTGGCCGGATCGCCGCTCAATCGGCCAAGCAGGTCATCCTGCAAAAAGTCCGCGAGGCCGAGCGTGACCGCCAGTTCGAGGAATTCAAGGACCGCAAGGGCACGATCATCAATGGTGCCGTCAAGCGCGAGGAATACGGCAACGTCATCGTCGATATCGGGCGCGGCGAAGGCATCCTGCGCCGGAACGAGAAGATCGGACGTGAGGCTTACCGCATCGGCGACCGGATCCGCTGCTACATCAAGGACGTGCGCCGCGAACCGCGCGGCCCGCAGGTCTTCCTGTCGCGGACCGACCCGCAGTTCATGGCCGAGCTCTTCAAGATGGAAGTGCCGGAAATCTATGACGGCATCATCGAGATCAAGGCCGTCGCCCGCGACCCGGGCAGCCGCGCCAAGATTGCGGTGATCAGCTATGACAACTCCATCGACCCGGTCGGTGCCTGCGTCGGTATGCGCGGCTCCCGCGTGCAGGCCGTTGTGAACGAACTGCAGGGCGAAAAGATCGACATCATCCCTTGGAACCAGGACATCGCGACCTTCCTGGTGAACGCGCTACAACCCGCCGAAGTCACCAAGGTCGTCTTCGACGAAGAGGCCGGCAAGATCGAAGTCGTGGTGCCGGATGAGCAGCTCTCGCTTGCCATTGGCCGCCGTGGCCAGAACGTACGGCTGGCCAGCCAGCTGACGGCGCTTGACATCGACATCCTGACCGAGGCCGAAGAAAGCCAGCGTCGTCAGGCCGAATTTGCCGAACGCACCAAGCTTTTCATGGACGCGCTCGACGTCGACGAGATGATGGCGCAGCTCTTGGTTTCGGAAGGCTTCACCAATCTGGAGGAAGTGGCCTATGTCGAACTGGACGAGCTTCTGTCCATCGACGGCTTCGACGAGGGCACCGCCGCCGAACTTCAGGCCCGCGCCCGTGATTCGCTGGAAGCAGCCAACGCCAAGGCCATGGAGAACGCCCGCGCTCTGGGCGTCGAGGACAGCCTTGTCAACTTCGAGGGCCTGACGCCGCAGATGCTGGAAGCGCTGGCGATGGACGGGATCAAGACCCTGGAAGATTTCGCAACCTGCGCCGACTGGGAGCTGGCGGGTGGCTGGACCACCGAAAACGGCGTTCGCAAAAAGGACGAAGGCGTCCTTGAAAAGTTCGAGATGACGCTGGAAGAGGCGCAGCACCTCGTCATGACCGCGCGGGTCATGCTGGGCTGGGTCGATCCGACCGAATTGGAAAAGCCGGAAGAAGTCGCGTCCGAAGACGAGGAGGCCGAGGCCTGATCTCAGGCCTCGGGGACACGCCGCCATGACGCGCGGGGGTCGGGAAAAGGACAGGGACGACCCGGAACGCAAGTGTATTGCGACCGGGGAAAGCCAGCCGAAGGCGGGGCTGATCCGCTTCTGTCTTGATCCTGACGGCCAGGTTGTCCCTGATATCCTTGGGCGTCTGCCGGGTCGGGGGTTCTATGTCTCGGCCAACCGCGATGCGCTGGCCAAGGCGGCCAAGAAGGGCCTCTTCGCCCGTGCGGCCCGACAACCGGTGAAAGTGCCGGAAGGTCTGGCCGATCTGGTCGAAAAACTGATCGGCCAGCGGGTGATCGAACTGCTCAGCATGGCGCGCAAGGCCGGTGATGCGGTCACGGGCTATGAGAAGGTGAAGGACTGGTTGGTCAAGGGCACAGCGGCCACGCTGATCCAGGCCAGCGACGGGTCAGAACGGGGCAAGACGAAGCTGCATGCGCCGGACGGAAAAGGCGGTTTTATCGGCATTCTGACGGCTGGGGAAATCGGTTTGGCATTCGGGCGCGAACGTGCGATACACGCCGCGCTTGCCGCTGGTGGACTCAGAACGCGTGTTGTAGAGGAAGCGGCAAAACTCGTTGGTCTGCGCGGGCAGACGGGCGGGGATGACGGCGGCGAGACCGCCTTGAAGGATACGAAGAACGCATGAGCGATACAGACGGCAAGAAGCCTCTTGGCCTCGGGGGTGCCCCCCGTTCCGGACAGGTGAAGCAAAGCTTCAGCCACGGCCGGACCAAGAGCGTCGTGGTCGAAACCAAACGCAAGCGCGTTATGGTGCCCACTCCGGTCAAGCCCGCCGCACCCGGTGCCGGCGGCCAGTCGACCTCGTCCGCGCTCGGTGATCCGTCAAAGCGGCCCGCCGGCATTTCCGATGCCGAGATGGAGCGCCGCCTGGCCGCTCTTCGTGCGGCAAAGTCGCGGGAGGCGGAAGACAATCTGCGCCGTGCGGAAGAAGATCGGGTGCGCGAAGAAGATCGCGCCCGTCGCCGCGAAGAAATCGAGACGAAAGAGCGCGAAGAACGTGAGCGGACCGAGTCCCTGCGCCTGAAGGCCGAAGAGGAAGAGCGCGCCGCCAAGGCCGAAGCTGCGGCCAAGGTCGCCGCTGCCGAAGCCAGACGTGTCGATGTTCTAGGCACCCGTGCGCGGCCTGCGACGCCGCCTCCGGCGGCTGCGAAGCCCGCAGAACGCCCCGCGGCCCCTGCGACGACGACTGCCGCCACAACGGAAGAGTCCCGAGGCCCCGCTTCGGCCAAACCCGGCCTTTCGCCGCGCAAGACCGATCGCGAGAAAGACGACCGAGCCGATCGTGGTGCCAAGCGCACCGCAGGAGACGATGGTCGCCGGTCCGGCAAGCTGACCCTGAACGACGCGCTTGCCGGCGAAGGCGGCCGCCAGCGCAGCCTTGCCGCGATGAAGCGCAAGCAGGAAAAGGCCCGCGCTAAGGCGCTGGGGCTTGGTCACAAGGCCGAAAAGCAGGTGCGTGACGTGCAGCTGCCGGAAACCATCGTCGTCAGCGAACTGGCGAACCGGATGGCCGAACGCGCCGCCGACGTCGTCAAAAGCCTGATGAAGATGGGCATGATGGTCACCATGAACCAGGCCATCGACGCCGACACCGCCGAGCTTGTGATCGAGGAATTCGGCCATAAGGCCGTCCGCGTCTCGGATGCCGACGTCGAGCAGGTCATCGATTCGGTCAAGGATCGCAGCGAAGACTTGCTGCCGCGCCCGCCGATCGTGACGATCATGGGCCACGTCGACCATGGCAAGACCTCGCTTCTCGACGCCTTGCGCAAGACCAACGTGGTGTCGGGCGAAGCGGGTGGGATCACCCAGCATATCGGCGCCTATCAGGTAAAGACCGCCAACGGGCAGCTCATCACCTTCCTCGACACGCCTGGCCACGCGGCCTTTACCTCGATGCGGTCGCGCGGGGCGCAGGTCACCGACATCGTGATCCTGGTCGTTGCTGCCGATGACGCGGTGATGCCGCAGACGGTCGAGGCGATTGCCCATGCCAAGGCCGCCAAGGTGCCGATGATCGTGGCGATCAACAAGATCGACAAGCACGAAGCCAACCCGCAAAAGGTGCGGACAGACCTTCTGCAGCACGAGATCGTGGTCGAAGCGATGTCGGGCGATGTGCAGGACGTCGAAGTTTCGGCCAAGACCGGCCTTGGGCTTGATGACCTTCTGGAAGCGATCTCGCTGCAGGCCGAAGTGCTGGAACTCCGGGCCAACCCGAATCGGGCGGCATCAGGTGCCGTGATCGAAGCCAAGCTTGACGTCGGCCGTGGCCCGGTTGCGACCGTGCTGGTGCAGAACGGCACGCTGCGCAAGGGCGACATCTTCGTCGTCGGCGAACAGTGGGGCAAGGTCCGCGCCCTGATCAACGACAAGGGCGAGACGGTGGCCGAAGCCGGTCCGTCCGCAGCGGTCGAGGTTCTGGGTCTTTCCGGAACACCATCGGCTGGCGACACGCTGAACGTCGTGGAAACCGAAGCTCAGGCCCGCGAAATCGCCGACTACCGCGAGAAAGCGACCAAGGACAAGCGCGCCGCCGCAGGGGCCGCAACCACGCTGGAACAGTTGATGGCCAAGGCCAAGGCCGACCAGTCGGTGGCGGAACTGCCGATCCTGATCAAGGCCGATGTGCAAGGCTCGGCCGAAGCCATCGTCCAGGCGATGGAAAAGATCGGCAACGAGGAAGTGCGCGTCCGCGTCCTGCATTCCGGCGTCGGTGCGATCACCGATACCGACGTCAGCCTGGCCGAGGCTTCGAAGGCCCCGATCATAGGCTTCAACGTCCGCGCCAATGCCTCGGCCCGCCAGTCCGCCAACCAGAAGGGCGTCGAGATCCGCTACTATTCGGTCATCTATGACCTTGTGGATGACATCAAGGCGGCGGCATCAGGCCTTCTCAAGGCCGAAGTCCGCGAAACCTTCATCGGCTATGCCAAGATCCTCGAGGTCTTCAAGGTGTCGAATGTCGGCAAGGTCGCAGGGTGCCTGATCACCGAAGGTGTTGCGCGCCGGTCCGCCGGGGTCCGCTTGCTGCGCGACAACGTGGTGATCCATGAAGGCACGCTGAAGACGCTGAAGCGCTTCAAGGACGAGGTCAAGGAAGTCATCTCGGGTCAGGAATGCGGGATGGCGTTCGAGAACTATGAAGACATCCGCCAGGACGATGTCATCGAGATTTTCGAGCGCGAAGAAGTCCAGCGCACGTTGGAGTGACCGGCAACCGATTGAACCAGTAAGGCCGGGCAATGCCCGGCCTTTTGCTTTCCCACTATCGTCTCAACGTATCTTCAGACCGTTAAGGTAGAAGGTCTTGTCCCTGAACTCGACATTCGACACCAGGCTGTCGGGCGTCTCACCCGCTTTCGCGATCAAGGCCAATGCAAAACGAAAGCCGGTCAACTCGTCTTCAGCCACAAGACCCGACTGGGCAAGCCGGTCGATCAGGGCATTGACCCCCGTCGCCTGAAACGAAACCTTCCCCTCTGGTGCGGGAAAGCCATCGAAGGTCGTCAGATCACTTTCGTCGAACGTGAGTGCTCCGCTGCCCCCTAGCGTCATCCCAAAGCCCGAGAACATCATTTCGGTCAAAGTGGCATCTACGAGGTCGATCGGAGGCGGCACATCCGGATTGGGCCTCCAGTCAGGGTCGAACATCTCTGGGCCAAGCGCATAATGCGCTGAAACATCAAGACCATAGGACAGAGGCGTGGCCCCAAGTGAATCGGTCGGATCAATCTCGGCCCAAGCTTCGGCCGGAAGTGTCAGATCGACCAGCCGGGCCTTCAGCCGCACGTCCTGAGGTGTGACCAGATCACCGATCCCAAGCGACAAGCTGTAGCCTAGTTCCGCGACACTCATCCGGACATCGGGGTACTCCATGTCGGGCAGGTTACCTTGGGCAACCATAGCTGTCTTTCCCATGCCAAGATCATAGACAAGCGCTTCGGCGTCGAATTTGGCCTTTGCATGGCCCGACGCCGAGGAGAGCTCCACCCTCACATATTCGTCGGGCTGTTTCGCATCCATCCGAATCGCATAAGGACCATGCGAAAGTTCCCCGTTCACGGCCAAGCCATCCGAGACCAGCTTCAGCAGGGCAAGCAGAGGGTTGCCGTCCTGGGCCGGGCCAAGCGCGGCCAACTCTTCTACCGATGGCGGCACGACCGCGTCCAAGGCACCAACCACGCTGGAAAGATCGACCGACATGGTGACTTTCTCTTCCGCAGGTTCGACGTCGAAAAGCAGGTCGCCATGCATCGTCCCCAGCCGCAGCGACGAGGTGACGGTCTTGGTCTCTGCGGTCAAATCCATTCTGTGCTGTAGGGTCAGATCGGCGATGGCGAAGTTGACGTCTAGCCGATCCTCGACCCTTAGCGACGGCACAACCTTTTCCAGCGACAGGACAAGGCTGGGAACCGAAAGGTCAACGGCCGCCTGATCGCCGATCCCCGCGATGATCATCGAGAAATCGGGCGCTGATACCGACAGGGTCGCAAGGTCAAACTCCGGGTCAGCTTCGCGAAGATCGAAAGTCACCGGAAACGTCCGGGGCAACAGCACGGCGACGGTTCCATCCGGCCTTTCCAGCAGATCAATTCGGCCAAGCTTCAAGTCGGCTGCGTCGGACGGGGGACCAACGGGAATGGCGATGTTGCTCACGACCAACCGGTCGCCCTGACGACGGGTCGTGGCAGTGATCTCGATCCCCCCGGCCTTCGCAAGACGCTGCCAGTCGGCCCAGACCTCCTCGGCGGTCAGGGCTGTTACGGCAGAGGCAGGAAGGGACAGCAACAGGGCAATGAGAGCGGCAGAATGTGCAGTACGGAACAACGCCATTTTGTGACCTTTGACGAAAGAGACCGTTGAAGGGTGCAGGTTCGCCGGTAGTGCGTCAAGTCTGGCGTCGGTACGCGACAACGTACTTGCGGTCGGACAGGCGCAATTGGGCAGACCTTAACAAACTCCGAATGCGATCTTGCAACCCATTGAAAACACGCGCACGTCTGCGATGTCCACGGTGGACGGATCGAGCCTGCCGCCGCTTCAAAGCCAGTCGCGCAGGATCGGGATCAGCGGCAGATCGGCGGGCGGCATCGGGTAATCCCGCAGGGCCGCGGGTCTGACCCAGGCCAGCTTTTGCCCCTCGGTCGCCCGCACCGTCCCCTCCCAGCGACGGCAGGCAAAAAGCGGCATCAGCAGGTGGAAGTCGTCATAGCTGTGGCTGGCAAAGGTCAGGGGCGCGAGGCAGCTTTTCCAGGTGTCGATGTCCAGCTCTTCCTTCAACTCGCGGATCAGCGCGGTTTCAGGCGTTTCTCCCGCTTCCACCTTCCCACCCGGAAACTCCCAAAGCCCCGCAAGCGACTTCCCCTCGGGCCGCTGCGCCAGCAGCACCCGACCATCAGCGTCGATCAGAGCGACGGCCGAAACCAGCAGGACTTTCAAGACCGGTAGTCGGCGTTGATCTCCACATAGCGGGCGGTCAGATCGCAGGTCCAGACCGACCGCTTGGCCTTGCCCTGACCAAGGTCGACCGCAAAGACCAGTTCCTGCCGAAGCATGTAGTCCGCCCCATCTTCTTCGACATAGTCGGGGTTCCGCCAGCCCTTCTCGGCCACCAGAATATCGCCAAAGCGGATCGTCAGCTTGTCCCGGTCCGCCGCGGCACCGGACTTGCCGACCGCAGCGACGATCCGGCCCCAGTTCGGGTCCTGCCCGGCAACGGCGGTCTTCACCAGCGGCGAGTTTGCGATCGAAAACGCGACCTTTGCCGCGTCCTCATTGCTGGCCGCACCCGTCACCCGCACCTCGACCAGCTTGGTGGCGCCTTCACCATCCCGCACCACCTGCAGCGCCAGATCGCGCATCACGCCATGCAGCGCCACTTCGAAAGCCTTGGCGACCGGCCCCTTGACCTCTGCCGCCGAAGAATGCCCGGTCGCCGCGATCAGAAGCGTGTCCGAAGTCGAGGTATCGCTGTCCACCGTGATCGAATTAAATGTCGCATCTACGTGGCGCGAGATCATCTTTTGCAGCGCCGGAGCAGCAATCTTTGCGTCCGTAAAAATATAGACCAGCATCGTCGCCATATCCGGCGCGATCATGCCCGATCCTTTGGCTATGCCGGAGATATGGATCGCCCCACCCTCGCCCTCTACTGTCGCGGCGGCCCCTTTCGGGAAGGTGTCGGTTGTCATGATGGCCTGAGCCGCCATCTCGATCCCCTCTTCCGTCAGCGCTGCCACAAGGTCCGGCACTTTCGCTGCAATCCGTTCAAAAGGCAGCGGCTCGCCGATCACCCCGGTCGAGGATGAAAACACCCGCGACGCTGGCAGACCCAGCGCTTCGGCCACGGCACCTGTGACCGAGGCAACGGCCGTGTCGCCCAAACGCCCGGTGAACGCGTTGGAGTTCCCCGAGTTTACGACAATCGCGGCACCTGCGCCCGCAGGCACCTTCATCGCCAGCTTTGCCTGACAATCCCGCACGCAGCCCGACCGGGTAGACGACCGGGTGAAAACCCCCGCCATCGTCGTTCCGGGGGCAAGGCGGACAAGCATCACGTCCTTACGGTTCTTATACCGCACACCTGCCTCGACAGCCGCAAACTCGGCCCCTTTGATCCTTGGCAGCACGGGAAAGCTTTCCGGGGCCAAAGGTGACACGGGCTTGGTCTTCTTGGCCTTCACCGGGGCCACGACCAAAGCCTCCTTCAGCTTCCGGACCGTCTTCTTCAGCGCCTTCTTTTCGTCTTTCCAGTCGGACTTGCCCATGTCGCGCCCCCGTTTCCCGAAATCAGTCGATCAAGGCCGAGTTCTTCAGCAGCGTCGGATCAAGGCCCTCGCCTTCCCGGGTCACTGTCGCCGCCTTTGTCAGCTCGTCAATCTTCGCGGTGATCGCGGCGGTCTCGACCTCAGCGGCGAGTTCGTCGCGCAGCTGGTCAAGCGTCGGTTTCTCGGCGACACGCGTTTCCTTGACCAGGATCAGGTGAAAGCCGAAATCGCTTTGCACCGGGCCTGCGACTTCGCCGACCTTGGCCGCGACAACGGCATCCTCGAACGGCTTGACCATCATCCCTAGGCCGAACCAGCCCAGATCGCCACCATTCGCGCCCGAGCCGGCGTCAGTCGAACTTGCTTTGGCGAGCTCGGCGAAATCCGCGCCCCCGGCCAGATCGGCCTTCAGCTTCTCGGCCTCCTCCACAGTCGCCACCAGGATATGGGCCGCATTATATTCCGTCTGCGGAGCGGCATCCTTGAATCGCGCGTCATAGGCCGCCTGCAGTGCTTCGTCGGTGACAGCTGCTGCAACGACGTCCTCCATCGCCAGACCCGAGACAAAGCCCCGCGTGTCGTTGTCGATAACCGCCAGGGCCCGGGGTCCAAGATCGGTCACCGATTGCGCCAGAACCTCTTGCTGAACCAGCTGATCGAAAATCCCTTTGAAAAGAACGTCATCCGGAAGCGACTGATATTCGGCCGGAAGGGCCTCGCGCATTGCGATCATGTGGCCAAGCGTGATCTTCACGCCATTCACCGTTGCAACCACAGTTCCGGCAGTCTCGGTCGATGCGGCGGTCTCAGCCGGTTTTGCGGCTTCCACCTCTGGTTTTGCGGCTTCTTCCTGGGCCACAACTGGAGACACCATCACCGTCGTCAGCGCCATAGCCGACCAAAATCCTGCGCGCTTCTTCATTTTTCACCATCTCCTGAGCGGGGTGCTTCGCCTGCCTGCGTTGACTATGCCGGGCCTACCCCTTACATCGCGACAGTCGCGAGCGACGGGGACGGCCAGCTTACCTTTGCCCTTCTATGGAAGGCAACGAGAGCGAGCAAGTCCGACAGCCGCACGATGATGTCATGAAGCCGCCCCACGGAGAAAACATGCTAGGACTTGGATCGCTCGCGCGGAAAGTGTTCGGATCACCGAACGACCGCAAGATAAAGTCCGTCCGCCCGCTGGTGGCGCAGATAAACGCACTTGAGCCGGAATATCAGAAGCTCAGCGATGACGAGATTGTCGCCAGGACACGGGCGTATCAGAATCGGGTTCAAGAGGGCGGCGAAAGCCTTGACGAAGTTTTGGTCGAAGCTTTCGCCAACTGCCGCGAGGCCGCCTTGCGGGCGCTTGGCCTGCGGGCCTTCGACGTCCAGCTGAAGGGCGCGATCTTCCTGCACCAGGGCAATATCAGCGAAATGAAGACGGGTGAGGGCAAGACTCTTGTTGCCGCCTTTGCTGCCTATCTGAACGCGCTGTCCGGGCGTGGCGTCCATGTTGTCACGGTGAACGACTACCTCGCCAAACGCGACGCTGATTGGATGGGCAAGGTCTATTCCCAGCTTGGCCTGACCACGGGTGTCGTCTATTCACACCAGCCCGACGCCGAGAAGCTGGCCGCGTACCGCTCGGACATCACCTATGCCACCAACAACGAGCTTGGCTTCGACTATCTGCGCGACAACATGAAGTCCTCGCTTGATGAAATGGCCCAGCGCGGTCACGCCTTCGCGATCGTCGACGAGGTTGACTCGATCCTGATCGACGAAGCCCGGACGCCCCTGATCATTTCCGGCCCCAGCCAGGACCGCAGCCCGTTGTACCAGGCCGTGGATACAGTCATCCCCAGCCTCGAGCCAGATCATTACAAGCTGGATGAGAAAGCGCGGAATGTGACGCTGACCGAAGAGGGTAACGACGCCATCGAAGAGCTTCTGCGAAAGGCCGGCATCCTGCCCGAGGGTCAGAACCTTTATGAAGCCGAAAGCACCTCGATCGTCCATCACGTCAACCAGGCACTGCGGGCGCACAAGCTGTTCTTCAAGGACCAGCAGTATGTCGTCATGAACGGCGAGGTGATGCTGATCGACGAATTCACCGGTCGGATGATGAAAGGTCGTCGTCTCTCGGACGGATTGCACCAGGCGATCGAGGCCAAGGAAGGCGTGCAGATCAAGCCGGAGAACGTGACTTACGCCAGTGTCACCTTCCAGAACTACTTCCGGCTTTACGAAAAGCTTGGCGGCATGACTGGCACCGCCGCGACCGAGGCCGACGAGTTCCGCGAAATCTATGGCCTTGGCGTGGTCGAAGTGCCCACAAATCGCCTGGTACAGCGGACGGACGAACACGACCAGGTCTTCCGCACGGCCCGCGAGAAGTACGACGGCATCCTGAAGTCGATCCAGGAAGCCCATGCCAACGGGCAGCCAATTCTGGTCGGCACCACCTCGATCGAAAAGTCGGAACAGCTTTCGACGCTGCTGAAGACGGCGAACATCCCCCACAACGTCCTGAACGCGCGCCAGCATGAGCAGGAAGCCAAGATCGTCGCCGATGCCGGCAAGCTGGGCGCCGTGACCATCGCCACCAACATGGCGGGCCGCGGGACCGACATCAAACTGGGTGGCAATGTCGAATTCAAGGTGATGGAAGCCATTGCCGCCGATCCAGAGGGCGACCATGTCGCGATCCGTACCCGGATCGAATCCGAGCATGTGGGTGAAGAAGAAGCCGTCAAGGCTGCGGGCGGTCTTTTCGTCCTGGGGACCGAACGCCACGAAAGCCGCCGCATCGACAACCAGCTTCGCGGTCGTTCGGGCCGTCAGGGTGACCCGGGCCGATCCGCCTTTTTCCTGTCGCTTGAAGACGATCTGATGCGCATCTTCGGCTCGGAACGGCTGGAGAAGATTCTCTCCACCTTGGGGATGGAGGAAGGCGAGTCCATCGTCCACCCGTGGGTCAACAAGAGCCTGGAAAAGGCCCAGGCCAAGGTGGAGGGCCGCAACTTCGATATCCGCAAGACTCTGTTGAAATTCGATGACGTGATGAACGACCAGCGCAAGGCCATCTTCAGTCAACGCATGGAGATTCTGCACGCTGAGCATGTCGCCGAGGTGGCAAATGACATGCGTCATCAGGTCATCGAGGATCTCGTCGACCTGAACATGCCGCCGAAATCCTATGCTGACAGCTGGGATATCGAGGGGCTGACGTCTGCCTGCCGCGACATGCTGAACCTGAACCTGCCGATTGCCGACTGGGCAGCCGAAGAGGGTGTGGACCAGAGCGGTGTCCGTGACCGCATCATCGAGGCTTCGGACAAGGTGATGGCTGATAAGGCTGCGGCGTTCGGCCAGTCGACGATGGCGTCGATCGAAAAGCAAATTCTGCTTCAGGCGATCGATGGCAAATGGCGTGAGCACTTGATGCGGCTGGAACACCTGCGATCTGTTGTGAATTTCCGTGGCTACGCGCAGCGTGACCCGCTTAACGAATACAAGACCGAGGCGTTCCAGCTTTTTGAAGGCCTGCTCAATTCGCTTCGAGAGCAGGTCACGCAGCAGCTTGCCCGCATTCGTCCGGTTACTCAGCAGGAACAGGACGCAATGATGCAGCAGATGGTTGCCGCGCAACGGCCCCCCGCGCAGACTCAGGTCGCTGTGTCGGCTGAGGCCGCCGGTCCCGCCCAGGCGACCGAACGAAAGCCGCTTCTTGCAGGTTTCGACGAAATCGATCCGTCAACCTGGGGCAATCCGGGTCGCAACGACCAGTGCCCCTGCGGGTCGGGCGAGAAATTCAAGCACTGCCACGGACGCATTGCCTAAGGTCCGGGGGGCCGACCGTTTCGTCGCACACTTTGGCCGCTTAGGCGATTAAGAGCAGCGACTTGGTTCGCTGCTCAGCGACGTATGCGACGAAACCCCTGAATCGAGCCCTCATGGGAACGGATCAGGCCGGCGACTTCGCGAAGCGTAGGTAGGGCAGCTTGATGTCCAACTCGCCGAAACGCTCGGTCGCCTGATCATTGTTCAGGGCAAGGGCCACGATAACGTCCTGGCCCGGGACCCAGTTTGCGGGGGTGGCCAGTGGCACGCCGTCGGTTTTCTGCACCGCGTCCAGCGCCCGCAAGATTTCAGCAAAGTTACGGCCTATGGACATCGGGTATGTCATCGATAGACGGATCTTCTTGTCGGGCCCGATGATGTAAACCGTGCGTACTGTGGCCGAATTGGCCGGCGTGCGGCCCTCGGTCGGAAGATAATAGTCTGCGGGTAGCATGTCATAGGCCTTGGCGACCGTCAGGCTGGTGTCGTCGATGATCGGGAAATCGGCCGGTGCGCCGCCGAAGGCCTCGATATCGCGTTTCCACTTGCCATGGTCCGCAACGCTGTCCACCGACACGCCGATGACTTTGGTCTTCCGTTTCGCCCATTCTGCCGCGAGCTGGGCAACTGCGGCGAATTCAGTGGTGCAAACGGGGGTAAAGTCGCGCGGATGGCTGAAGATGATGGCGTAGCTGTCACCAAGCCATTCGTGGAACCGAATAGTGCCAGCAGTGCTGTCGGCGGTGAAGTCGGGGGCAATATCGTTGATGCGGATGGTCATTGGAACCTCGATCAGTTGTGAATCTTTTCACGGACGAACATATGCGATTTGGAACATGGTTTCATCCCCTCGCTTGTTTCGGAGCAAAATTAGGAACACGGTTCTAGCCAAAGCCGAGGAAACCGCAATGACATTCCATTCGTCCCGGATTGGGCTTAGTCGAAGGTTCCGGTCACCCGGCCGAACAGCATGAACGCGCGCGCCGTGCGGGTGTCGGCAAGATCAGCCAGTTCTGCGTCGGTCGCGTTTGGCTCGAACGCCGCGAAGGTCTTGTCGAAGCTTCGCAGGAAATGGTGGGATGCATCGCGGAAGACCGGGTCCGATTTCATCCGAGCAGCCGTTAAGGCCAGCGAAGTCCGGTCGCGGATCCCGCCCAGCGCCGCGATCGACCGACCCCTCTCTCCCGCCGCAAAACGCCGCCAAAGCTCGGGTTGGCAGAGGTCGGGGTTCAGGTCATCCATGTAGATGCCTTCCTGGCTGAGGAGGGTCAGCACGTCCTGCGCGGCACGGATCAACTTCGCCGAGGTGCGATCTTCCAGCGCAAGCCGAAGGGCCCGGAAACCCTGTTTGTCGTCGGGTGTTTCGGGGAAATGCAGGGCCCGGATGAAATCAGCCACCGACAGGGGCGCGCGCAGATCCTCGGCCGGGGTACCAAGGGCCAACGCGGGCTGTTCGGCGCTGGGCTCAGGGCTTGGGGTGATCAGGGCAGCCTTGCGGTCCGCAGAAGGGATGGTAAGCGACGCGTCGCGCCGCGAGGTGAAGGTCGCGAGGACGCTTTCCGCCTGCCGGGTCGAAGCGGCAATCTCGTCAATCTTCCGCTCGACCGAAGGTTTCATGCCCGAGGGTTGCGACTGGATCTGCGCCTGGGTCTGCACATAGCTTGACCGCATCGCGTCAACGGCTGCCTGAAGCCGCCCCGCTTCGGCCCGCAGCTCCCGGATCGAGCGCAAGGTGATTACCACCGCCCAGATCAGTGCAATCGGCAGGAAGACCATGAGCAGAGTCATGATCAGCCCAAGGGTCCGGGTCTCGCTGCCCGGCGGGGTGATCAGGACATAGACCAGGATCAGCACCACCCAGACAAGGCTGAGGGCAACGCCGCCGATCTCCATCCCTCTCTTGGGGGTGGTATCGGGCCGCACCAGCGGGCCAGAGCCAAGCCCGGCGGTCTTCTTCGGCAGATCCATTGGCGGTTTCACCAGGGCATCCCCGGATCAGATGTAGCGGATCGACAGGATTTCATAGGACCGGGTCCCCCCCGGAGTCTTCACTTCGACGGAATCGCCTTCCTCTTTCCCGATCAGCGCGCGGGCAAGAGGCGAGCGTATGTTCAAGAGCCCGTTTTCGATGTCGGCTTCGGTTTCGCCGACGATCTGATAGGTCTTCTCTTCGTCGCTGTCTTCGTCGGCCAAGGTCACAGTAGCGCCGAACTTGACGGCACCGGACAGGCGGCTGGGGTCGATCACCTCGGCCAGCGACAGCGACCCTTCCAGCTCTTTGATCCGGCCTTCGATAAAGCCCTGCTTTTCTCGCGCGGCGTGGTACTCGGCGTTCTCCGACAGGTCGCCATGCTCACGGGCTTCGGCGATATCCCGGATGATGGCCGGACGCTCGACCGTCTTCAGCTGCTTCAGTTCTGCATCCAGCGCAGCGAATCCGCGCCGGGTCATCGGGATTTTTTCCATCGGCCTTCCACATCAAAAGAAGAAGTCACGGACCGGGGCCGGTCCATGACTTCGGACTTGTCTGAGCTTCACCTCACCCGATGAAGGCTGCAAATGCAAGGGGGCACGCCGAATGTGCGCGACCGGCGGTCGCAGGGGGGGGTGGAAAGTTTCACCGCGAACCTGCTGATTGGTGTTGATGTTGCGTCACGGTTGACCTTGGGTCTGTCCTGCGGCAACAGGAATCCCGAAAGATGCCGGCGTTTCACGGCGGGCCGGGACCGCCAGAGAAGGACAAGCGATGACTGCGATCCAGCGCGAGAAGATGGACTATGATGTCGTGATCGTCGGGGCAGGACCGGCAGGTCTGTCCGCCGCGATCAGGCTGAAACAGCTGGATCCCGAGCGGTCGGTCGTGGTGCTGGAGAAGGGGTCAGAGGTCGGGGCCCACATCCTGTCGGGCGCGGTCCTCGACCCGTCTGGCCTCGATGCCTTGCTGCCAGACTGGCGCACCATGGGCGCGCCGATCAAGACCGAGGTGAAAGAAGACAACTTCTACATGCTCGGGCCGGCCGGGAAGGTCCGGATTCCGAACTGGCCGATGCCGCCGCTCATGTCGAACCACGGCAACTACATCGTTTCCATGGCCAATGTCTGCCGCTGGATGGCGGGTGTGGCCGAAGGCCTGGGCGTCGAGATCTTCCCCGGCATGGCCTGTTCCGAACTGGTCTATGACGGCAACACCGTGGTCGGTGTCGTCGCTGGCGAATTCGGCCGCGACCCGGAAACCCGCGAGCCGGGCCCTTCCTACGAGCCCGGCATGGAGCTGCGCGGCAAGTATGTCTTCCTGTCGGAAGGCGTCCGCGGCAGCCTCGCCAAGGAAGTCATCGCGAAGTATCAGCTCTCGAAAGGCCATTGCCCACAGAAATTTGGCCTTGGCATGAAGGAAATCTGGGAGATTGATCCCGAAAAGCACCGCGAAGGCACGGTGACCCACACGATGGGCTGGCCGCTGGGCAAGAATGCGGGTGGCGGGTCTTTCATCTATCACCTTGAGAACAATCAAGTTTACGTCGGCTTCGTCGTCCACCTGAACTACGAGAACCCGCATCTTTACCCGTACATGGAGTTCCAGCGCTTCAAGCACCACCCGATGGTCGCCGAGCTTCTGAAGGGCGGAAAACGGGTGGCCTACGGCGCTCGGGCGATCAGCGAAGGCGGCTGGCAGTCGATCCCCAAAATGGTGGCGCCGGGGGTGGCACTGCTTGGCTGCTCGGCGGGTCTTGTGAACGTCCCCCGCATCAAGGGCAACCATAACGCAATGCTTTCCGGCAAGGCGGCCGCCGAGGCCGCCCATGCTGCAATCGCCGCGGTTCGCCAGGGCGACGAGCTCACTGACTACGAAACCGACGTCCGCCAGGGCGCCATCGGCAAGGACCTGAAGAAGGTCCGGAACGTCAAGCCGCTGTGGTCGCGCTATGGATTGATCGCCAGCCTAATGGGCGGCGGCGTCGACATGTGGCTGAATACGGTGGGGCTGACGGCCTTCGGAACGCTGCGGCACAAGAAGTCCGATGCGGCCTCGACCGGGCTGGCCAAGGACCACAAGCCAATCGACTATCCCAAGCCAGACGGAAAACTTTCCTTCGACCGGCTGACCAACGTGGCCTTCAGCTTTACCAACCACGACGAAGCCCAGCCCGCGCATCTGGTTCTGAAAGACCCGTCGATCCCCATCGCCGTCAATCTGCCCAAATTCGCCGAACCCGCAACCCGCTATTGCCCAGCGGGGGTTTATGAGGTGCTGGGCGAGGGCGCCGATGCGACCTTCCGGATCAATTTCCAGAACTGCGTTCACTGCAAGACCTGCGACATCAAGGACCCAAGTCAGAACATCAACTGGACCACGCCGATGGGCGGCGGCGGGCCAAATTACCCAAATATGTGACGACTCACGAAAGCTTGTCCGAAATGCAGAGGTCCGGCCGCAAGGTCGGGCCTCACTGCATTGCGCGGGCCGTCTGCAGGGGCTACCTTCGCCGGAAGCTATCAGGAGAGCTACATGCGCCACGTCATTTCCCGCACACTCACCGCACTTCTGCTGGCTGCGGTGATGGGAACGTCGCTCCGCGCCGAGGAAGACGTCGACACCGGCGCTTATCTCGCGGCGCGGGTTGCAGAAGCCGAGAACGACTTCCGCGCAGCCTCGGGATGGTATGGCAAGGCGATCATCTCCGACCCTGGCAACGCGCGGCTCCTTGACGGCGCGATCGTGGCTGAAATCGGAATTGGTGATTTCGCTCTGGCGATCGACGCGGCGCGGTTGCGCAAGGGCCTTGGGGGCGAGCAGAGCCAGCTGGCCGAAGTTGTGCTTCTGGCCGATGAAGCACAGCGCGAGGATTATACCGCAATCCGCGTGGCGGCCGAAGGGGGGCGCGACGTCGGTGATCTGGCGAATGAGCTTTTGATTGCTTGGGCAAAAGTTGGCGAAGGCAACATGTCCGAGGCACTGGCGGCCTTCGACGCCATTACGAAGACCAAGGGCTTCGAGGGGTTCGGTTATTACCACAAGGCGCTCGCGCTTGCTTCAGTCGGCGATTTCGAGGGGGCGGACGAGATCCTGTCGGGTCGCGTTGCCGGACAGATCTATGTGATGCGGCGCGGAATTTTCGCCCATGCCCAGATCCTGAGCCAGCTTGAGCGCAACGCCGATGCAGTGGCGCTTCTGGACAAAACGTTCGGCACTGCGCCCGATCCGATCATCGATGCCGTCCGCCTGCGCCTGAAGGCCGGCGAGCCCATTCCCTTCGACACCGTAACTTCCGCTCGCGATGGCATCGCCGAGGTTTTCTACACGATCTCGACGGCCCTTAGCGGCGATGCCGATCTGGTCTACACCCTCTTGCACCTGCGGGTGGCGGGCTACCTCCGGCCGGATCATGCTGATGCGCTTCTCTTGACTGCAGACGTCCTTGAAGAACTCGGCCAGCACGAACTCGCGGTCGAGACCTACGCCAAGTTTCCGCCTGAAGATCCGACCTATGTGACAGCCGAGATCGGGCGGGCCGGTGCCCTGCGGTCGCAAGACAAGGCCGACGCGGCGATTGAGGCGCTGCAGGCCCTTGCCCGGACACATGGCGATCTTGTGGGCGTCCAGTACGCGCTGGGCGACATCTTGCGGTCGGAAGAGCGCTTTGACGAAGCCGAGGTGGCCTATACCGCCGCAATCGACCTGCGCGATGAGATAAACGAAGATGACTGGGTCCTGTTCTTCTACCGTGGCATCTGCCACGAGCAGTCCAAGGACTGGGCCCCCGCCGAGGCCGATTTCCGTCGCGCGCTTGCGCTGAATCCGACCCAGCCGCAGGTCCTGAATTACCTTGGTTACGGCCTCGTAGATCGCGGCGAAAAGCTTGACGAAGCCCTTGGCATGATCAAGAAGGCCGTCGCTGCCGATCCCGAAAAGGGCTACATCATCGATAGCTTGGCCTGGGCCTATTTCCGGCTGGGGCGCTACGAAGAAGCGCTTGCGCCGATGGAGCGGGCATCCCTCTTGGAACCGGTCGACCCGGTCGTGACCGACCATCTTGGCGACGTCTACTGGAAGGTCGGTCGCAATCTTGAGGCGCAGTTCCAGTGGCGCCGGGCACTTTCCTTTGAGCCGACGGAAAAGGACGCGATCCGCATCCGCCGCAAGCTTGAGGTCGGTCTCGATGCGGTCATGGCTGACGAAGGCGCAGAGGCTGTTCCCGTCAAGGCGGCCGAGAATGGTAACTGACGCGAACTCTGAATTCGCGCCTGCCAAGATCAACCTTTGCCTTCATGTCATAGACCGCCGCGCAGACGGATACCACCTGCTTGACAGTCTTGTGGTTTTTGCAGAAGTCGGCGACCGCCTCAGCTGTAAGGCCGGAAGCGGCCTTATGCTGGAAATCGAAGGCCCGGAAGCTGGGGGCCTGACGGCAAATGATGACAACCTGGTCCTGCGTGCCGCTCGCGTTTCGGGGGTAAAAGACCTCGTGCTCCGGCTTTGGAAAGAGCTGCCGGTTGCATCGGGCATCGGCGGCGGTTCTGCCGACGCGGCGGCGACGCTGCGCGCGATTGCACGACGTTCCGGCAAAGCCGTCAGCAAAGCTGACGTCGTGGCCCTTGGGGCGGATGTGCCGGTCTGCCTTGCAGGGCGCCCCGCCCGGATGCGGGGCATCGGCGAGGTGCTTTCCGCGTTGCCGGAACTGCCGCCCCTGTGGTGCGTCCTGGTCAACCCACGCGTCGCCATACCGACACCGCAGGTCTTTGCTGCACTGAAGAACCGCCAAAACCCGTCGATGCCCGACCCACCCTCGACCGGTTGGTCAAACGCCGAGGCGTTTGCCGGGTGGCTGAAGCAAAACACCCGGAATGATCTGGAGCGCGCCGCGCGCGAGATTGCTCCAGTTCTGACCGACGTCGATGCGACGATAAATGCGACCCCGGGTTGCCTGATGTCACGCATGTCGGGGTCTGGGGCGACTTTTTTCGGGTTGTTCGGCGAAGCCGGGGCGGCAAAAGCTGCAGCATTTGCCGTCCGTGCAACCCGTCCTGGTTGGTGGGTCGCGGACGCAGGGATCCTTGACTAGGTCCGCTAGAAGTAGCTTCTGACCAGCGCCCCCGAAATCAGCGCCCAGCCGTCGGCCACCACGAAGAACACCAGCTTGAACGGCAGCGAGACCACAGCTGGTGGTACCATCATCATGCCCATCGACATCAGGATCGCGGCGACCACGAGGTCGATGATCAGAAAGGGCAGGAAGATCATGAAGCCGATCTCGAAAGCCCGCTGGATCTCGGACAGAAGAAAGGACGGGACAAGCAGCGAAAGCGGCGCGTCGGCGGCGGCGATGGGCGTGGTCGAGCGCAGGTCTTGCAACGTTTGCAGAGTCTCGGGATCGACGCGCAGCGCCATGAACACGCGGAACGGGGCGATTGCGGCCTCAAGTCCGGGCGCGATCTCGATCTGTCCGTTCGTCATCGGCTCGATGCCCTTGACCCAGGCCTCGGTGAAAACCGGGTCCATCACGAACCAGGTGAGGAACATCGCCAGGCTGATGATCAGCATGTTCGGCGGGGCTTGCTGCAACCCGATGGCCTGACGCAGGATCGACAGCACGGTGACAATGAAGGGAAAGCAGGTCACCATCACCGCAAGGCCGGGGACGATGCTAAGGACGGTGACAAGCAGCAGCAGCTGCACTGACCGCAGTGACAGCGACTCACCGCCACCGAAGTCAATCGACATCTCTTGCGCCAGCGCAGGGCCAGCAAACAGCGTCAAGACGAGGCTGATCAGAAGCGCTGGCCTCACAGCCCGCCACGCAGGTTGGCAACCTCGGTCAGGCGGACGGCAAGCTGACCCGCGTTGTCACCCTCAAGCTCGGTCAGCTCGCCACGTGCGATCAACCGGTCGCCGACATAAAGCTCCACCGGGTCGTCGACGCGGCGGTCCAGTTGCAGGACGGCATCTTTCGACAGGCGCAGAAGGTCGCGCACCAAAGGCCGGGCACGGCCAACCGAGATCGTGACCTCGATCGGGACTTGGGAAAACGGGTTTGTATCTGCGATGTCTTCCATGGCTTCATTCCTCAGGTGTTGAGATTGAAAAACGCCCTGACGGCGATGGCGATGTCAGAGGTGACCTGTTCAAGATCGACCTTGGTCTCGGCAGTGCCGAGACGGATATAGACCTGACCTTCCGGCAGCGATGGCTCTTCCTCGATCACCATTGGCAGACCTGTTGCCTGGGCGACCAGGTCTTCGATCTGCCCCCGGACCGCGGGGTTCAGGACGAGGGTCAAAGGCGCGTCGGACAACTTGTCTGCCATTGGCATCAGCGCCTCAAGGACGGTCGGCGCCAGCGCTTCGTGCGCCACCTCTGGCAGCAGGCGGTTGATGATTTCCAGAATCAGCGGCCGGATCGCCTGCAGGACATGGCTGCGGGCGTCCTGAAAGGTAAACGAGAGGCTTTGCAGATTGCGGGCCAGATCGGCGCGGATCCGGCTCTGGTCACCCTGCTGGGCAGCGGCGGCATCGTCCCAGCCGGCGGAATAGCCTTGTTCGAACGAGGCGACCTTGGCTTCCTCCACGGCCGTCTGCTCGACCAGGGGCTGCAGTGACCCATCGACCGCAGGTGCCATGTCGAATATTTCAAGACGAACGGCTCGCATCAGGCGTGCTCCTCTTCGTCTTCCATCCAGCCGCGAAGGATTTCGATCGACTCGGTCTGGCGGTTCTCGATCAGACGGCGAAGCCGGGTGGCAGGATCTTCCTCGACCCCGTCGGTCGATCCATCGGCCCGGCTGTTGGCAAAGCTGCCATAGTCAAAGCCGGTGTCGACCTCGCCCACCAGTGCCCGTCCCAGCGGCAATGAGGCGGGCGGCAACGCAAGCGGCGCGTCCGGCGGCGGCAAAGCTGGCCGCGCCGCCGAGGTCAGAACCGGACGGATCACGAAAAGTCCAAGCACCAGGGCAACAAGCGCAAGGACCCCGGTCTGGATCATGGACATCACGTCGATCCGACCGATCTGGGGCAGCAGGCCTGATGTCGCTTCAGTGCCTTCAGGAATTGCAAGCTCCTGAAACTCCAGAGATTTAAGCGTCAGGACATCGCCCCTTGCGTCGTCAAGACCTACAGCCGATGCCACAAGTTCGCGCAGCGTGGCAAGTTCTTCGTCGGGGCGCGCGGTCCAGCTTCGGGTGCCATCGGCAGCAATGCTGACCACCCCGTCTACCATCACCGCAACCGTCATCCGCCGCACCGCACCGGGGCTCCGCAGAATCTCGCGCTGGGTCTCCGAGACCTCGTAGTTCACCCGCTCGGTGGTCTCGGACGTCTGGCTTTTGCCTTGCCCGCCGCCTTCAGCGTCACCCTCCGGCAGGTTGGAGGCGACCGTAACCTCCCCCCCCGGCTCAGTGCTCGACCCGGTGCGCTCTTCGGTTTCCGATGAGATCGCCACCCGACCTTGCGGGTCGAACTTCCGTTCGGTGATCGCTTCGCGTTCGGACACAAGGTCAACGGACACCTCGACCACTGCCTTGCCAGGCCCGACCCGCGCCGCTAGCAGCCGCTCGACGTTGCCCTTGATCACGGCGGCGCGGTCTACGGCGTCACCTGTGTCGTAGCCTTGCGTCTCTTGCCCGCCGATCAACCCGGCCACAGTGTCGATGATCTGCACGTCATCGGGCCGCATCCCGGCCACCGCACTGGCCACCAGATGCCGGATCGCCTTGGCCTGCGCCTCGGACAGCGCACCAGAGACGGTCGTCAGCGTGACCGATGCGGTTGCCTGGGATTCGGGTTGGAAGGCGCGGGTCGGGGCGCTGGCGATATGGACGCGGGCGGCCCTGACCTCGGGCATGGCCAACAGGGTCCGCGCAATCTCACCTTCTTTCGCGCGCCAGTAGGCGGCGTCGAACATCTGCGAGGTGGTGCCGAAACCTGAGAGCGAATCAAGCAGCTCGTAACCCCCGCCCCCGGCGGCCGGAAGCCCCTCGCCCGCAAGGGCCATGCGCAAGCTGTCGCGCTGGCTGACGTCAACAAGGATCGAATCGCCCGACACCTCATAGGCCACCCCGCGCTGATCCAGTGCGGTGATCACATCTCCGGCCGCAGAGGGTTCCAGTCCCGCGTAGAGGAGCCCCATTTCGGGCTGGCCCGCCATGCGGCTAAGACCCAGCACCGCTGCGAACATGGCGATGGTTGCGCCGACGATGATCACGCGGCGGCGCAAATCAAGCGAGGACCAGATGGCGATCACGTTCTGCAAGGCGATTCTCCGGCTCCGGCGTTTTGCCGTTGCTCAACGAATGGCTGGTTCGGCTTAACAATCGGTTAGTGACCTTTGGCCTATGTTCGAGTTGTCCGAGAAACGGAGGGCGACGATGGCGACGGCCGAAGCCACAGTGGAAGAGTTACCGAAGAAGCGCTCGAAGAAGCCGCTTCTGATAGGGCTTGTGCTGGCCCTTGTCCTTGGCGGCGGCGGGTTCTACGCCACCGTCTCGGGAATGATTCTTGGCGGCGGGGAAGACCACGCAGAGGAAGAGCACGCGCCCGGCCCGCTTATGGGCATCGCCTTCGTGCCGCTTGAGACGATCGTCATCTCGCTTGGCGCCGATTCGGGCAGCGAGCATCTGCGCTTCACCGCCCAGCTTGAGGTCGTCGATACTGCCGCCGACGATGTCACGACCCTGACGCCCCGCATTCTGGATGTGCTGAACAGCTACCTGCGCGCCATCGACACCGCGTCGATCGAAGACCCACAGGCGATGGCCAGGTTACGGGCGCAGATGCTGCGCCGCATCCAGGTCGTGGCCGGAGAAGGCCGTGTGCGCGACCTGCTGATCACCGAATTCGTGTTGAACTAGACGGGACACCATGGACCTGATCGCCGATATCCTTTTGATGGCCGGTTCCTTCGGGGCCGCGATCTACTGCTATGTCCTCTCGACCCGCCTGAAGCGGTTCACCACGCTCGAAAGCGGGATGGGTGGGGCGATTGCCGTCCTCTCGGCCCAGGTCGACGACATGACAGTCGCCCTGGAAAAAGCCCGTGGGGCCGCAAACGGCTCGGCTGAAAGTCTTGAAGCGCTGACCGCGCGGGGTGAGGCGGTGGCGCGGAAGCTGGAGCTTCTGGTCGCCTCGCTTCACGACTTGCCAGATCCCGCCATCACACCGCCTCGTCCGGCCGCCGTCGTGCAGCCGCACGAGGAAGACCGTCGGCTGCGCTTTGTTCGTCGCCGTGCGCCCCGCGATGCGCTGGAGGCTGCAGAATGAGTCGGCGGCGCAGGGCGGGACACGGAGCCCTTTTCATCGTGGCGATGCTCTTTGCCTGTTCGGGGGCCCTGCGGCTTGGTTCCGGGGTGGGTGCGGCGCTCGCCAAATCCGACGACGAGGACGCGGCCGCCGAGGCGCCGGTCGAACCTGCAACCTGCGAAATGCCAAGCGCGCTCGCCGAAGCGCTGACGCTGCGTGAAGATCGGGTTGCGGTGCAGGAGGCTTCGATCAAGGACAGGTTGGCGGCCTTGGCGCTGGCCGATGCGGCAATCACCAAGCGGCTCGAGGAAATGAAAGCTGTCGAAGAAGAGCTGAAGGCAACGCTTGCGCTTGCCGATGGCGCCGCTGAAGCGGATATCGAGCGGCTGACAGCGGTCTACCAGGCAATGAAACCTAAGGATGCCGCGGCCCTCTTCGAGACGATGTCACCCGAGTTTGCGGCCGGATTCCTTGGCCGGATGCCCCCGGAAGCGGCGGCTCCGATCCTTTCGGGAATGTCGGCCGAGGCGGCCTATGGCATCAGCGTCATCGTCGCGGGCCGAAACGCCAATGTGCCGAAGGAATAGGTTCCTGGTGAGAGAGTCTTAACCGACCGTGCGGATACTGACCGCCAACAGCACCTGAACAGGACGCCCCAATGCTTGGTCTCGTCGGCATCGCCGTTATTCTCATCATGGTCTTCGGCGGCTATGTGCTTGCCGGGGGCAAGATGGGGATCATCCTCAAGGCACTTCCGTTCGAAATGATCATGATCGGGGGCGCCGCCATTGGCGCGTTTCTGATCTCGAACGACATGGGCGCGGTCAAACACACGATCAAAGACATCGGCAAGGTGTTCAAGGGTCCGAAGTGGAAGACTGACGACTACCGTGATCTGCTCTGCCTTCTGTTCGAACTTATCCGCCTTGCCCGCGCGAATCCCGTGGCGCTGGAAGAACATGTCGAATCGCCGGAAACCTCGGCGATCATCGGCAAGTATCCCCGCATCCAGCATGACCATGAGGCGATGGAGCTGATCTGCGACACGCTCCGCGCAGCTTCGATGAACTACGACGATCCCCATCAGGTCGAAGAGGTCCTGGACAAGCGGATGGAGGCGACGCTCCACCACGCGATGCACTCCAGCCACGCCTTGCAGACCGTCGCCGACGGCCTGCCGGCGCTCGGGATCGTTGCCGCCGTTCTGGGCGTGATCAAGACGATGGGGTCGATCGACCAGCCGCCCGAAGTCCTTGGTAAGATGATTGGCGGCGCGCTGGTTGGAACCTTTCTTGGGGTGTTCCTGGCCTATGGTCTCATGGGCCCCTTTGCGGCGCGGGTGAAGACCGTGGTCGAGGACGACATTCACTTCTACCAGTTGATCCGGGAAGTGCTGATCGCAAACCTGCATCGCCATCCGGCCAACATCTGCATCGAGGTTGGCCGCCAGAATACTCCGCACCACTGTCGCCCGGGATTCAGTGACCTGGAAGAGGCCATGCGCAACCTGAAGCAGGAAGCCGCATGATTCGGGCGCTTGCTATCCTTCTTGCTGTTGCTACCCCGCTTGCTGCAGAACCGGCCCGGGTCCTGACGGGCGAACACGGTGATTTCACCCGACTGGTCATCGAACTGCCAGATGAAGAGGGATGGACCGTCGGCCGAACCCCGCTTGGTTACGCTTTCGCGGCCGAAGGTGAGACCCAGCCCGACTACGATCTTTCAGGCGTCTGGCAACGGATCGCACGGACGCGCCTTCAATCGGTGCAGGTCGATCCGAAAACCGGCGCGCTTTACCTGACGCTTGCCTGCGACTGCCACGTCTTCCCGTTCGAATACCGTCCCGGCGTCATCGTCCTCGACATCAAGCCCGGCGCGCCACCGCCAGCGTCAGTGTTCGAGGCCGATTTTGCGCCGATCGAAGACAAGGCCACTACGCCGGAAGTGGGTTCCGAAGGCGGGGGCTACGTCTGGCTTAGGGACATCCAAAAGCCGAAAGCCAAGAAGGCCTCCGCAAGCTTGCCACTGCCGCTGGCTACCGGCTCGATTTCGCTCGACCCTCTCCGCGAAGAACTGCTGAAGGAAATCTCTCGCGGCGCGGCGGACGGGATCGTCGATATGGAGCTTCCGGGCAGGCCAAGTGAAGTCGCGGCAGCTGATCACGGTGATCTACCCTGGTCCCAGATCCGGATCGGTGAACAGCCGGGTGTGGCCGTCACTGATCCCTTCGACACGGCGGGCACTTCGATGTCGGAGTGCGTCTCGAATGAGATTGTCGATCTTGCCGCTCTGGCAGGCACGAGGCCCGCTTACGATCTGCTGGCCGAAGCCCGGAGCGGACTATATGGCGAGTTCGACGCCGCCGACACCAAAGCGGTGCTGCGGTCGATCCGGCTCTATCTTTACCTCGGCTTTGGCGCCGAGGCCCGCCAGCACGCTGACATGATTGATGATCCCTCCGTGACAGATGAGCTTGCGTATTATCGGTCCATGGCCCGGATCCTGGACGGAGAAAGCGATCCACAGACCCCGTTCGCCGCCATGCTGGACTGCGACGGTCCAGCGGCGCTCTGGGCGGCATTGGCGCATGATCGGTTGCCTGCCGGACGAAGCCTCAACCGGGATGCAATCCTGCAATCCTTCGTAGCATTGCCCTCTCATCTCCGGCTCCATTTCGGATCCGGGCTTGCTGAAAAGTTCCTGGCCATGGGTGACGCCGAAGCCGCACGGCTGATCCGGGATGCGGTCGAACGGACGCCTGATGCCGATATGGCTGCAGTCGCGCTTCTCGACGCAAGCGCGGACATGCACCAAGGCGATGTCGAGGCGGCGCAAGCCCACGCAGAACATGCCGTTTCGCTTGACGGCAACGACGCGAGCGCTCTTGTTGCCCTTGTCGAAGCGCATTTTCGCAAGCTCGACCCGATCGACACCCAGATCTCCGAAGCCCTGATCGCCCTTCAAGGTGAGACGAGAGGTACGGCCGAAGGTGCCGCTGTCGACCGGGCGCTTGTGCTTGCCCTTGCCCTTTCCGGCCAAACAGACAGCGCATTTGTTGCTGACGGTGCCAAAGCCGAGGTGCTCGCTGATCTCTGGCGTGTCACCCTTGATCGCGCGACCGATGATGAATTTCTGCGCCATGCGGTCCTTTCCGGTGGAGCTGACCGGCCCGAAACCTCGCCCGATGTGGCTCTTGGCGTGGCGGCGCGCCTGCTTGCCCTTGGTTTTCCCGACGCCGCACTCGCCTGGCTTGGACCCGTTGCGGATACAGACCCAGCGGAACGCCGTCGGCTGGCCGCAACGGCAGCTTTCAAGAGCGGCGATGGACGGACCGCCGTCCAACTTCTCGATGGGCTACACGATCCTGAGCTCGAGGACCTTCGTGCCAGCGCGCTTATCCAACTCGGTGATCTTTCGGGCGCGGGTGAGGCCCTTGCCGCTGCCGGAAACGGCGATGAGGCGGCTCGTGTGGGCCGTTGGGACGGCGACTGGACAGGGCTGGAGGCCGCGACGCCCGAACCCTGGCTAAAGGCCGCGGATCATGTCGCACCAGCCAATCAGGAAGGCGATCTTGGTCTTCTGGCCAAGGGGGGCAGATCGGTCGAAGACGGCCTTGCCGCGCGCGAGGCCATCGAAGCGTTGCTCTCTTCTGTGCCGTCACCTGCCGGCGGGTGAAACCGGTAACCACCCGGAAAGATTCGCTCGGTAGTCTTGCCTTCGACCCCAGCAGAAGCCGCGGGATGGAGTGGAAAGATGCGCCATAGTCGAGCTTTTTGGTATACTTGGCTTGCGGCTCTCGGGATGGCTTTCGTGCTACCGGCCACCGCGCAATCCAGGAACGACGCTTCGTCGATCTGCCTTCGTGCAGCCTCAGATGCCGCGACTTCGACCGGGGTTCCCTACGACGTCCTTCAGGCCATCGCAGTTGTCGAAACCGGGCGGGATGGTCAGCCTTGGCCCTGGACAGTCAATGTCGGCGGCGACGGCCATTGGTTCGACACCGTTGCGGAGGCCGAGGCGCATGTTGCGGATGTACTGGACCAAGGGGTCACCAACGTCGACCTCGGGTGTTTCCAGCTGAACTACCGCTGGCATGCCGACGCATTCACGTCGATTGCCGATATGCTCGATCCTGACCGAAACGCCACCTATGCTGCGGAATTTCTTGCGAAAAACTACGCGGAAAGCGGCGATTGGGCCAGCGCCGCAGCGGCCTACCATTCCGCGACCCCGGAATATGCCGAAGCCTATCGGACAAAATTCGAGACAGTCTATGCCGGGCTGGGTGACGGGTCCGAGAGTGTCGATTCTCCGGAACCAGAGCGTCTGAACCGCTTTCCCCTGCTTGTCGTCGGGGCGCAGGGCAGCGGCGGTTCACTGGTCCCGACCACGGGCGGCGGCGTGCCCCTCATCGGGGGGTCATGAGATGCCGATGGGCCTGACCTTCGCGGCAATCTTCCGGCCGACGATCCTTCTGGCCGTCGGTCTGATGGCAGTGATCGTCATGATGATCCTGCCGATCCCGGCCTGGATGCTGGATATCGGGCTTGCGCTTTCTTTCGCGCTGGCGATCCTGATGCTGACGGTGACCATCTTCATCGACCGCCCGCTTGATTTCTCGGCCTTTCCGACGATCCTTCTCGCGTCGCTCCTTCTCCGGCTTGCCCTCAACGTCTCGTCCACCAAACTGATCATCGGCCAGGGACACACCGGCACCGATGCGGCCGGGCATGTGATCGAGGGTTTCGCCCAGTTCATCATGGGCGGAAATCTGATCCTGGGACTGGTGATCTTCATCGTCCTTTTGATCGTCAACTTCATCGTCATCACCAAAGGTGCCGGCCGGATGGCCGAAGTCGGCGCGCGCTTTGCGCTCGATGGCATGCCGGGGCGGCAGCTCGCCATCGACGCCGACATGTCCGCCGGTGCAATCGACCATGCCGAGGCGAGGCGACGGCGTGAGATGGAACTGGCCGAGACAAACTTTTTCGGCTCGCTCGACGGGGCATCGAAATTCGTCAAGGGCGATGCGATTGCCGGGCTTCTGATCACCGGGCTGAACATTGTCGTCGGCCTGATCGTCGGGATCGTGATGCATGGGTTGGACGCCGCGACCGCGTTCGAGACCTACACGATCCTGACAGTGGGCGATGGTCTGGTCGGCCAGATCCCCGCCGTGATCATTTCAGTCGCCGCCGCCCTTCTTCTGGCCAAAGGCAGCCAGAAAGGTGCGGCTGATGTGTCGTTCTTTGCACAGCTTGGCCGCTATCCCGGCGCGCTTGGCACCGTTGCCGGGCTGATGGGGCTTTTCGCGCTGGTGCCCGGCATGCCCTTTCTGCCGTTCATGCTGGCCTCGCTGGGCCTCGCAGCGCTTGCCTTCTTCCAGTCGCGTCGCCTGACCCAAGGCGCCGAACCCGAAGCGCCCACACTTGAACCGGCAAAGCCGCGGTCCATGGGCGACGTCCTGGACTTCGACGACATCCATATCGAATTCGCGCCGAACCTGGTGGCCATGGTACTGGACACGGCAACGGGCCTCGACAGCCGCATCGCGAACATGCGCAACCATGTCGCCACCGCCTTCGGCTTCATCCTGCCCGAAATCCGTCTGACCGACGAAATGGCGCTTCCCCCGGGGCAGTACCGCATTCGCCTGCAGGGGGTCGAACGGGTGTCCGACCGCCTCTACCCCGACCGGGTCCTTGCCCTGATGAGCGACGGCATCCCGGCCCCGGACGGGCTGGACGTGAAGGAACCGGTCTACGGCGCCCCCGCACGCTGGATCCTGCCCGACCAGCAAGAGGATGTGGCCCTTTCCGGGCTGACCGTCGTCTCGCCGACCGAGGTTCTTGCGACCCATCTCCTAGAAGTCCTGAAGGCAAATCTGTCGCGGCTTCTTACGCTTCGCGGCCTTCGACGCCTGCTTGATGAATTCGTGAAACTCTCGGACCCCAGCCGTGCCGAGGCCAACCGGCGGCTTCTGGACGAGCTTTTGCCCGACAAGGTCCCGATCGACCTGCTTCATGCCGTTCTGCGGCTGCTTCTGGATGAACGGGTCTCGATCCGCAACCTGCCCATGATCCTTGAAGCCGTGGCCGAGGCGCGGCAATTTGGTGCGCCAGAGGCGATCTGCGAACATGTCCGCCAGCGGCTCGGCTTCCAGATCGTGGCGGAACTCAAACGACCGGACGGGTCGGTGCCGCTGATCCAGCTTGCTCCGGACTGGGAGAAGGCCTTCTCGACCTACCAGATCGACGGCGAACGCGGGCAGCGCGACATCGCCCTGCCACCCGAGATTTTCGCGCGGCTGGCCAATGGGTTGACCGAGAAGGTCAGTCGCGCGGCAGAGGGAGGGGTCTATCCGGCGCTGGTGACCTCGGTTGGTCGCCGTCGCTTTCTTCGGACCGTGGTACAGGCCAAGGGGTTGCATATGCCGGTCCTATCCTATGAGGAAATCGGCACCGATGCCCGCCCCGCGCTGATCGGCCAGGTACCCGCGTGAACGGGATCATCACCGAGCTCTCCGGCCTTCTCGGCCTTGCCGAAAGCCTGGCCTGGGCCGTGGCTTTGGCCTTCGTGCGCATCGGTGCCGTCGTGGCCCTTATGCCCGGCCTGGGCGATCCCTCGGTACCGCAGCGCATCAAGCTTGCACTCGTGGTGGCTTTCAGCCTGGTCGTGGCGCCGATCCTTGCCGACCGGACTGCCGAAGCGAACCTCAAGCCATCTTTTGCAGCGCTTGGAGGAGAGGCCGTCGCGGGCCTCGTCCTTGGCATCGGCATGCGCCTCTTCGTTCTGGCACTGCAGACCGCCGCTTCGATTATCGCCCAGGCGACGACGCTGTCCCAGCTGTTTGCCGGCGCCGCCCCCGAGCCGCAGCCAGCCATGGGCAACCTTTTCCTGATCGCGGGCATTGCCTTGGCGATGACCGCTGGCCTTCACGTTCGCGCCGCCGAACTGGTGCTGCTGTCCTATGACATCCTGCCCGCAGGCGCCTACCCGCGGGCAGGGCAGGCGGCGGACTGGGGCCTTGCCCTCGTCAGCCGGACCTTCAGCCTTGCCTTCACGCTTGCCGCACCTTTTGTCATCGCCTCCATGATCTACAACCTGGCGCTTGGTGCCATAAACCGGGCCATGCCGACGCTGATGGTTTCGATGGTGGGCGCCCCGGCCCTGACATTGGGTGCGCTGGCCATGCTTGCTGTCGCGACCCCGGTGTTGCTTGCGGCGTGGCTTGAGGCCTTCAACGCCCATCTTGCGCAACCCTTCGAGATCAACCCATGAGCGGTGGCGAAGACGAAGCCGACAAGGAACACGAGGCCTCTCAGCAAAAGCTTGATCAGGCTCGCAAGGACGGCGACATTCCCCGGTCGGTCGATCTGCAGACGGCCATGGCCATCGGCGGCTTTCTTCTGGCGCTGTTCGGTTTCGGCTCCTGGGCGGTCCAGCGGGTCGGAACCGCTGGCATGGTCATGCTCGATCAGGCCGACCGGCTTTCGACACTGGTCATGGCTGGCGGAAGCGGGGCCGTCGGTGGCATGCTCATCGCCTTTGCGGCCCCCCCGCTGGCCCTCTTGCTCGTCGCGCCGGCGCTGGTCCTGGCCACGCTCTTCGCCACACGCGGCATCGTCTTTGCTCCCGGCAAGCTGGCGCCGAAACTGTCGCGCATCTCGCCTCTCGCGGCGGCAAAGCAGAAATTCGGCCTCGAAGGGCTGGTCGAGTTCTGCAAAAATTCGGCGAAGCTGGGCCTTGTCTCGGTGATCCTCTACTATTTCCTTGCCTCGCGGTTCGAGGATATCCTCGCCAGCCTCTATCTCACCCCTGCAATGTCGGCGGCTCTTCTCGCCCGGCTGACGCTGGAGTTTCTCTTCATCCTCTTTCTGATCCAGCTCGCTCTCGGCGGGGTGGATTACCTGTGGCAGATCTACAGTCACCGCCAGCGCTATCGGATGTCGCGCAAAGAGATGATGGACGAATTCAAGGAAAACGAGGGCGACCCGCATCTGAAAGCGGCCCGCCGCCAGCGCGCGCAGGAAGTGGCGACGAACCGGATGCTGACGGATGTCGCATCGGCTGATGTGGTGGTTGTGAACCCGACCCACTTTGCTGTCGCCCTGAAATGGGACCGCAAGAAAGGCGGGGCACCGCTCTGCGTGGCCAAAGGTGTGGATGAGATCGCCCGCAAGATCCGCGAACGCGCGGCTGAAAACGGAGTGCCGATCCACAGCGACCCGCCGACCGCCCGTGCGATCCATGCAGCCGTCGAGATCGGTCAGGAGATCCGGGTCGATCATTACCGGGCCGTCGCCGCGGCTATCCGTTTTGCCGATGCCATGCGCAGGAAGGCACGCAGAAGATGACGAAATCTCGCGATCTTGCCCGGCTTGCCGATGTGGCCCAACTGATGCTCGACACCAGACTTGGGCAATTGCGGGCGGCTTCGACCCAGCTTGACCGCAGCCGGATGCAGCTCATGGCGATCAACGCAGCCGCGAAGCCTGCTGATCTGCCCCCGGTCGCGGCCGAGAAAGTTGCGTTGGTCTATGACCGCTGGGCCGATGTCCGCCGGGCCGAACTGAATCTTGTCATCGCGCGGCAGACGGCTGAAATGCTGGAGGCCCGCAGCGAGGCAGGAACGGCCTTTGGCCGCTTGCAGGCATTGCAAGGCCTTGCAAAGCGGCTGGAAGAACGGCGCTAAAGCCTGTCCGACAAAAGTGGATTCCGGTTTTGTCGAAAGACCAGCGACCACCAGGAAACGAGAACCTGTCTGATGCTTCTTTCAGCATCAGACAGGTTCTAAGGCTCAGCTGTCCTGCCGGGCGATGTCGGTGATAAGGACATCATTGACGACGGTCCCCAGAACCAGTGCAGCCGCCTCTTTCAGGCTGGTCCGCAGGACGACAAGGTTGGCCCCGTCGGTGAAAGATCCGCTGAAGCCGCCGATATTGGCATGATCGAACAGCACCTGCAGGAAGGCATCGCGCAGCTTCGGTTCGCGCTGGTAGATGGCTTCGGTCGTCCCGGCCTCCACCTCAAGCGACAGTGCCAGGACCACCATCGAAGCGACGCGGCCCTCTTCGACAACGGGCACGACGAACTGGTTGTTCAGCTTGACATATTCCGGCGCGCCTTCCTCGGGTTCCGAATGATCTTCGGACTCTGCATCTGCCACGTGGTCAGCCATCTTCTCGGTGCCATGCTCGCCGTCCATCGCCTGTTCCTCCTTGGCCTCGCCATGGTCTTCGGCTTCGGGGGCGGGGCGCAGGAAAAGCCCCGCGCCGATCCCGCCGCCGAGGCCGACAAGCGCAAGAATGATGGGGAAAAGTTTGCCCAGCATGATCAGAACGGCATCACGATTTCGGCCACTTGCTGGCCATAGCTGGGTTGCTGCACATCGGTGATCTGCCCCCGCCCGCCGTAAGCGATCCGCGCGCCGGCAATCTTGTCATAGGTGATCTCGTTCTGGCGCGAGATGTCGATCGGTCGGACAAAGCCGGTCACGATCAGCTCACGCATCTCGAAATTGACCCGCACCTCCTGCTGCCCTTCGATCCGCAAGACGCCGTTCGGCAGTTCCTCGACCACGGTTGCAGCGATGCGAAGGGTCAGTTCCTCGTTACGCGAAACCGACCCGGAGCCTTTGAAGGTCGACGACGACGTCGACTCATAGGCTTCGCCCAGGCTTGCGCCCTCGGGCAGGCTTTCATCGATCCGTTGCGGAATACCGAAGAACTCTGGCAGGCCCGATTTCTGCTGTCCGCTGCGGTTGCGGCCGGTCGAGTTCGAAATGCTTGCGCTGTCGTCGATTTCGATCACCACCGTCAGGATGTCCCCGCGCGTCGCCGCACGACGGTCGCCAAACAATGAATCAGTCCCCGCCGTCCAAAGCGATGAGTCATCCGACGGCGTCCCCGGCGGCACATCCTCGGGCAGCGCGGTAGAATACATCGCATAGTGCTGGTCACTTCCCGCGACCGGCGAGAATTCGGGCGCACGACCAACCTGGTCAAGCTTGCCGCAACCGGCCAAACCCAAGGCCAGGACAAAGACAGATCGCATCATCATTCTATTCATTCCATCCGACATAGACTGCTCCATCCGGGCCGATCCGGCCCGTCACCGTATTTCTGGACCCAAGGTTCATCACCCGGACATCGTCGCCCTCGGAACCGCGGGCCAGCGCCCGGCCCTCGGTCAAAATCGCTAGCCCGCCCGAAAGATAGATCAGCTTCACGGGCTGGTTGCGCTCGACCAGGGTCGGCGGGCCCAGATCGCCAGGCCGCACCGGCTTGCCAGCGTAGATCGCGACCCGGGCCTCAAGACCTACCGCCTCGATCGGGTCGGTCAAAGCGCCCGGCAACTCGGCACTGACCAGCGCCAGATCTTCGGCGGCGATCAGCGCCTTGGCCCGGATCGTCCGCGTCGCAACCAGGCTGTCAGCCATGGCCGGTGTTGCAAGCGCCACAAGAAGGAGAACCCGCCACATCAGCGCAACTGCGTGGTTGCGCCGAGCATCTGGTCGGCGGCGGTGATAACTTTCGCATTCAGCTCATAGCCACGCTGCGCCTTGATGAGTTCGGTCACTTCGCGCACGGCATCGACCGAGCTGCCCTCAAGGTAGCCATGCCGCAAGGTTCCGAGGCCCTCAAGTCCGGGGGTCCCCGAGAAAGCCGCACCAGAGGCAGGACTTTCAAGGAAAAGGTTCGATCCGATGGCCTCCAACCCCTTTTCGTTCGGGAAACTTGACAGGGTCAGCTGGCCGATCAGTTCGGGATCCACCCGGTCGGCGAAATCGGCCCAGACCTCACCCGAGGGGCTGACTGTCAGCCCGCGCGCATCCGAGGGGATGGTGATCCCCGGCACCACCGGAAACCCGTCCGAGGTGACGATCAGCCCGTCCGCCGATCGCTTCAGCGCCCCGTCGCGGGTATAGCCGGTCTGGCCCGTGGGCATCTGAACCTCGATATAGCCATTGCCATCGATCGCAACGTCAAGGTCACCCCCCGTCGCCTCCAGCGTGCCCTGGCCGATTACCACCGAGACGGCTGCCGGACGGACCCCAAGCCCGACCTGTACGCCAGTGGGCAGCATGCTGCCATCCGCCGCCGAAACACTGCCGGGCCGGGCCATCTGCTGGTAGGTGAGGTCGGCAAAATCGGCGCGGCGGGGATTGTAGCCGGTGGTCGACATGTTGGCGAGGTTGTTCGACACCACATCGACCTTCATCTGCTGGGCCGCCATGCCCGTCGCCGCGATCTGCAAGGCTTTCATCGCTTACCCCTATCGTCCAAGCGTCTGGATCACGCCACGAACCCTTTGGTCCTCGGCATCCAGGAATTTCTGGCCCAGCTCGTATGCGCGCTGGACTTCGATCATCCGGGCGATTTCGGACACCGGCTCGACGTTGCTGTCCTCCAGCATCCCTTGCAGGATCGTCGCGCCCTCGGCCGGTTCCAGATCTCCGGCCGAAAACAACGTCCCCGACTGATGGAGCAGCGCCAACGGATCGGCAGGCCGCCAGAGGCCGACCTGAGCAAGCGGCTCACCGTTCGCCGACAAGGTCCCGTCGCTGGCCAAGGCCACCGCCTTTGCATCCGGCGGCACGAAGATCGGAGCGCCCCCGGCATCCAGCAGCCGGTAGCCGTCTGGCGTCACCAGTTCCCCTTCGGCCGAAGGCGTGAAACTGCCGGCCCGAGTCAGCCGTTCGCCGTCAGGGGTTTCGATCAGAAAGAACCCTTCCCCCTGGATTGCGAAGTCGAACTTGCCCCCGGTCTGGCTGACCGTCGCCTGGGAAAGATCGACATGCCGACCGCTGGCATGGGCCATTGACAGCGACGGGTCCTGATCCATGGCCGCGACAAATTCGGAAAAGACCACGCCCTCACGACGGAAGCCGGTGGTGGACGCGTTGGCGATGTTGTTCGCAACCACGCCCATCTCGCGCATCAGGCCCGACTGGCGGTTCAAAGTGGTGTAACCGGCGGCGTCCATGTCTTAGCCCCCTGCGATCAGTGGAATGATCGTTTCGGTAAAGAACGCGACCAGGGTCGTGGTCATAAAGCTCATCGACAGCCAGAAGACGCCCATCATGACCGCGGCCTTGGGAACGAAGGTCAGGGTTGTTTCCTGCACCGAGGTCAGCGCCTGGAACAGACCGACCGCCACGCCCACCACCAAAGCCACGGCCAAGAGCGGTGCCGAGATCACCACGCAAATCCAAAGACCCTGCCGCGTGAGATCGAAGATCATTGCTTCGGTCATACCGGCATCCTCAGAATCTCCTGATAGGCCTCGACGACGCGATCGCGCACCGTGGCGACCGTCTCGACCGCCAGTTGCGACGAGGCCAGCGCCTGGACCAGGGCATGCGGGTCGGCCCCCCCGGTCATTGCGGCGCGGGCCGTTGCCTCATGCTCTTGCATGGCACCCATGAAGTTGCCCGCGAGCCTGGCAAAACCCTGTGCCGCCTCGCCAGCCTTTGGCTGCGGGGCGGCGGCAGTGCGGGCATTCGCATAGGCCTGGGAAACGAAAGAGGTCTTCATATCCATTCTGGAACTCCTCTATCGGCGCAGAAGTTCGAACAGACTTTGCGTCATCTGACGCGTCTGATCGAACATCCTGAGGTTCGCCTCGTAGCTGCGCTGCGCTTCGCGCGCGTCAGCAATTTCGATCACCAGATCGACATTCGAGCCGTCATAGTGACCGGTTTCATCCGCCAGCGGGTGGCCCGGGTCGTAGATGCGGGCCAGATCGCCTTGGTCCAGCTTGACGGTACCGGGCTCGACCAGCCCGGTATCCATCGCCTGTTCGAAGGTCATCACCTTGCGGTGGTAACCGGGGGTGTCGGCATTGGCGATGTTTTCCGACACATGCCGCAGCCGCATCGCTTGCATCTCCATGCCGGAGGCCGCGAACGAGAGCGAGGACATCAGATCATTGCGCATCTATGCCCCTCACCGGTTCCGGCCAAGGCTGGCCCGGATCACGTCCGAGGTCGCCCGGTAGATCGCCAGCGCCATGTCGTGGTTCTGCCGGGCCTCGACCGATTTCACCATTTCGGCTTCCAGCGACACCGAGTTGCCGTTCGGGGATTCGCGTCCCGCTGCCCGCTCGGCCATGGGTCGCGAGCCTGCGGATGTTGCGACGATATGGCCAGGTCGACTGGTGCGCATCGCACCGCTTTCGGCCTCGAAAACCTCGGAGAACGCGGGAAGATCCTGCGCCTTGTATCCGGGTGTGTCGGCGTGGGCCACGTTTTGGGCGACCACCGCCATGCGTGCCCCGGAATGCGCGGCAAGTGCCTGCGCCATCCGGGTAAGTTCCAGTTTCTCGAACATCGGGGCTACTCCCTCGACCTGCTTCACCAAGGCTTAAGGGTGATTCCTTTAGAAACGGTTATGAGCGAACAAAGGGAGAATCCCGTGGCTGGACTTTTTGATGGCCTCCTTGCCGAAATCGCCGGAAGCGCCCCGGTGCGGCGCATCGGACGGGTAGTGGAAACCCGTCGCGGCTTGGCCGAAGTGTCGGGACTCGATGCGGCCACCATTGGGGATCGCGTGCTGTTTCACAGCCGGGACGGGGTGGCGGGAGGCGAGGTGCTTCGCCTGACGCCGGGCCGCTGTTCGGTGTTACCCGATGCCTCGGGCGACGGGATGGCAATCGGCGACCGGGTGGGGCTTCTGGGCAAGGCCGAGATCGCGCCTGATGACAGCTGGATCGGGCGGATCGTCGATGCGACGGGTCAGCCTCTGGACGGTCGCCCGCTTCTTCGTGGCGGCCAGTCGCGCGCCTTGCGGGCACCGGCCCCCCCGGCGGCCAGTCGGCGGCGGCTGGGCGGGCGGCTGGAGACCGGCGTGGCGGTGTTCGACACGCTTCTGCCTCTGGTGCGCGGCCAGCGGATCGGCCTGTTCGCCGGATCGGGCGTCGGCAAGTCCTCGCTTCTTGCCCGTTTCGCGCGAGGGGTCGAGGCCGATGTCGTCGTCATCGCCCTCGTCGGCGAACGCGGACGGGAATTGCGGGAGTTTACCGAGCGCGTCCTTGGTCCCGCAGGCATGGCGCGCAGCGTGCTGGTGACGGCGACCTCGGATCAATCCCCCCTGATGCGGCGGATGTGCGCACTGACCGCCATGGCAGTGGCCGAACATTTCCGGGATCAGGGCAAGCATGTCCTACTGCTGGTCGATTCTGTGACCCGCTTTGCCGAGGCCCACCGCGAGGTGGCCCTTGCGGGGGGAGAAGGCGCCTCGCTCCGGGGTTTCCCACCCTCGCTCAACCAGGCGATCATGGGGCTGGCGGAACGCGCGGGCCCGGGGCCGGAAGGGTCGGGGGACATCACCGCGGTGTTCTCTGTTCTGGTGGCGGGGTCCGACATGGAAGAGCCGGTCGCCGACATCCTAAGGGGGGTGCTGGACGGGCATGTCGTACTTGATCGCCAGATTGCCGAGCGGGGGCGGTTTCCGGCCATCGACCTTTTGCGGTCCGTCTCGCGGTCCTTGCCAGAGGCGGCAAACGAGAACGAGAACGGGTTGATCGGCGATGCGAGGCGCCTTCTCGGTGCCTATGACCGGGCCGAGATGATGATTCAGGCGGGGCTATATGCCAAGGGGTCAGACCCGATCATCGACCAGGCAATCAAGGTCTGGCCGCAGCTCGATGGATTTCTCGCCGAAACGGCCCCGGCGAACGGGATTGCTGGGAGTTTTGAGCGGTTGCGGGCTTGCCTGAAGGACTAAAGTTCGGGGGCCACAAAGGACCGTTGCCTGTCGGGCCAGGGGGTGCAGATGATGAAGGTGCCCGGGTTGAAGGTGCTCGCAGTGTGAAGACGTTTCGAGGCAGCGAAAGCACTACGTTGGCCGTGAGCACTGATAAGTCGGAAAGATCTCGTCTCGGACGGGCGTGCCGGCCACATCATCGGATTCGTCAAAGACGCTCGTCGAGCACTCCTCGCGCGCAGAACCCCGACGAGCGTGCGGCGAGCTTGACAAGTTTGCAGCGGAAGGTTCGGCGGGTCCCTGTGGTATCGCGATTTCGGCTGATATCGCGGCGCGCTCTTCCTACAGCTCTGACGACAGCTCGCCTAACCCATGCCCTCTCGATAAAGCGGAGCGGAGACACCAGACCTTCGAATAGAACTGGCGACCGGGCCGGATCTGACCGTCTCAGACACCGATACGAGCTTCGGACACGGTGTCGTTTTCTGAATCCCGCCTGTCCTTCGTCAAGGCAGGGGCCCGCATTTGTCGAACCGGCTTTAGCGCCGCAACAGCGTCAACGCCGTCGCAGCAGAAGAGCTGGCAGCGGTCTGGCCCTGAATCTCGGACTGCAGAAGGAAGCGGCGGACAAGGGCTTCCATCTTCGCGGGATCGCGGAACTGGTTCAGGCCGGGCGATCCAAAAGCGGCCTCGGTACGCGCTTTCAGCACCGAAACCTGCTGGTCGATGTCGATCGACGAAAAGCTTTTCGGCAATCCAAGGGCAGTCTGCATCACGTCGCGCAAGGGCGCGCTTCCAAGGACCGAGAACCATTTCGCCGTCTCGCTGGTGTTCCGGGCGGCGAGCGCCGGGATCTCGCGTTCGGCATTCAGCGCCAGCCGGTAGGTGTTGTTCTGCTCACCCACCGCCGTCTCGAACCGCCGGGTGCGGACCTGGGCAAGGATTTCGTCCGGAAAGGTGGAAATCTTCGTCCGCGGTACCGAGTAGTCGCCAAAGCCGAAGGCCGAGGACAGCTTCTGGTACTGTTTGTCGGCCAGCCTGTTGGCCAGGCTGCCCTCTTTCAGCGTCCCGCCTTCCAGGATCTTCTGGATGAAGGCCTTGTTGTTCACATCGCCCTCCAGCCCGAAGGCGGTCAGGGCGATGCGAAGCAGTCGCTTGTCGTTGACCAGCTTTTCGGCCGTGTCGACCTTGCCGATCTTGTCGCGGAAATAGGCCTCATCGCGCTGTTGCACCGGAAGCGCCTGTTGCACGGCCTGCTGGCGCACGATGGTACGTTTGAGAAACCCCCAGCCCGAATAGCCCGGTAGCGGCAGGACGGGCTGAAAGGTCACGCTCGTCCCGCGGCGAAGAGCCGCTCCTCCCGCGGCAAGAGGCTGCGCAGGGCCTTCAGCACCTGGTAGTGCTGGTTTTCCATGACAGCGCGGCTGGCAAGTGTCAGTTGGGCGCGGCTGTCATAGTCGGTCAGGACCTGGCTCAGCTGCTCGATCCCGCGAAGGAGCTGTTGCTTGGTGTCTTCGGGATCTGCGTCGCCGGACAGCACCAGCTGGGCCACGTAGCAGACTCGGCGGACGGGAGTATTCACCTCTTCGGGATGGATCGCGTCGCGCAGGCGTAGAATATTGGCGTTTGGGGTCATGATCGCCAAGCGTGACCGCTTTTCGCCGTTCTCGATCACAGCGCCGTTGATCAAGATGCGCTCATGCGGTCCCAGCTTCAGGACGAGGCCGGTCATGCCGCCCCCCTGTCGCCGCGCAAGCCGCGCATGACCGCCATGTTGATGTCGGTCAGGACCTCGACGCTGGCCTTTTCGTCCAGGACCGCGCGGCTGTGCTGGGCGGTGAACTCGTAAAGATAGAAGAGCTGCGCGCGAAGTGCTGCGGGCAGGCCGTTTCCCGGAGTTGCCACGTCGGAGGCGAGCGTCGACCAAAGCTGGGTATTGTCGGTCACCGCGCGGACAAGGCCGGGAAAGTCGCTGGCGCGATTGGCCCAAGCGGTGCGCATCCGTTGCGTGACTTGCGCGAGAAGATCGTATTCGACCGAGCGCAGCGAGCGGGTCGGGGCTTCGCGCTGGGCGTAGCCGATCGGAGCATGAATCGTCATGGGGTGTCCATCTGTTCAGGGCGAAGGGGTGAGGTGGGCCGCAGAGGATCCTCCGCGGCCCGAAACGCTTAACGGAACAAGGACAGAAGACCCTGTGGCTGCTGGTTGGCGATGGAGAGCGCCTGGGTGGCAAGCTGCTGCTGGACCTGCAGCGCCTGCAGCCGGGCCGAGGCTTCCTCCATGTTGGTATCGACCATGGCGCCGATGCCGGTCTTGAGCGAGTCGGTCAGGTTGCCGACAAACTCGTTCTGGATGTCGATCCGCTTTTGCGACGAACCGAAGCTGGATGCTGAATTGATCGAGGTTTGCAGCAAGCCTTCAATCGCGTCGAGCGCCGCTGTCGGATCGCTGGTCACATCGATCCCACCCAGAGCTGCCAGCCCACCTTCGCCGCGGGCCGCTGTGACCGAAACTGCGGTGGCCACGTTGGTATTGTTCGTGACACTCAGAACGCCACCGGTTGCGGAAAGCGTGAAGTCAGACCCGTTGAGTCCGCCTTTGGTCAGCGCTTCACGAAGGCCCGTAGCCAGTTCGTCGTTCGTATCGCCCTCTTTCACGACATAACGTCCTGTCGTGGAACCCACGGTCAGTTCGATCGCGTCGCCTTCGACAAGCGAGGTCAACGTGGCAGGGTTCGCGCCAGAGGCGTTCGAGGCAAGCGCGCCTGCGCCACCCTGAATAGCAAAACCGCCCAAGGTACCAGTGGCCGCGCCGGCGAGCGATGCAGAGCTCAAAGTTCCAAGGCTGGTGCCCGACAACGCCGTGCCCGCCGAGGTTGACAGGTTCTGTGCGGTGACCTCGATGTTGGACGAACTGACGCCCGTCGCGCTGCGGTCCAGTGACGACAACACGTTAATCGACGTTTCTGATCCATCAACGAGGTTCAGACCATTGAATTGCGCCGCGCCGACGACTGATTCGATCTGTTTGGTCAGCTCGGTGATGTCCGTCTGAAGCTTGCTGCGGTCCACATTCTCGGCTTGGGCGGCAACGATCTTGCCCTTCATTTCGGTCAGAAGCTTCGTCACCGATTCCGAAGCCTGGCGGGCAACAGTCAGGGTGGCAGAGCCGACGGAAAGGCTGTCAGAGATGCCCTTAAAGCCCTCGACATCCGATTCCATCACTTTCGAGATCGCCCAGACGGCGGCATTGTCCTTGGCCGTGGCCACCGACTTGCCGGTCGAGATATCAGCCTGGGTCTTGTTGAGGTTCATGTTGATGCCCTTCATCGTCTGCAGGGCAACCATCGCGCTGGTATTGGTCAGGATCGACGACATTGGTAGTTCCTTTGCATCTGGCCGCAGCTTTCACGGCCTAAGAAGCCACGGGACGTGGCAGGATGGGCGTTCTGTCCAGTGCCGCCGGTTCCCCGGAAGCGCCGCCCCACCATGAGGCGCGAGGTCACTTTCAGGCCAAAGCCCCTAACCAATTCCTAAACTCGCCCCGTGAAATACCCCGCATTTGCTAGGCATTTGAACAAGTTCAGACGCGGCGGGCGGGTTCCAGGCCAATTGGCGTGATCGATGCCTTCTGCCCGCGTGCGTCGTAGGTGGTCAGAGCCGGGCCCTGAGCAATCTCGACCACGCGGCGACGGGCGGCTTTCACGCCACGGGTGGCGGCTTCAAGAAGGCGCGCGTTGCGCAGGGCCTTGCTTTGCCAGCGATTGGCCGTTGCCTGGTCGGGCGCAGAAGCCGTTGCAACGCAGTCTTCCATCCGCGCGGTCAAGGCGCCGAGGGTAGCAAGGTCCCCGGCCAGAAGCGCTTCTGCCGTGCTGTCAAGCAGGTCTTCAAGGGGCACCATTTTCAGCCTCCACCATCGAGTTGAAGATAAGCTCGGCCAATCCAAGGCCGCCGCTTTCGACGAGAAGCCGCGCCTGTTCCTGACGCAGGAACGACGTGAATTGCGCCTCGCCCTGCCCGCCGCCAAAAGAACCCTGCATCTCGCCAAGGCCGGAATGAGAGAGCATCTCGGCAAGGAAGCTGGCCTCAAGCTCTTCGGCCTTGGACATCAGCTGGTCGCGTCGGGTGGGTGCGGAAGCGGCAAGTGTGGGGATTTCCATACGGGGCCTCTGGATAGGTCGGATTTTCCGTAACGATGCGCGATGGGGGTAAAGAATGGGTAACCTCTCGGCAGGATAAAGGGGCTTGTTGCGGCAGAAGTCGTGGAAACATGCAGAACGTCCTGAGTCCCTTTCCGTTCTTTGCGCCCCCGGTTGACGGGCCGGTTGATCTGGGTTCCCCGGTGGCGGGGCTTGATACATTCTCGCTGCTTCTCGGCGAAGAGGTCGCAGTCGTCGCCGACGATGCCGCGGTCGAGGTCTTGTCGATTGACCCGGCCATGGTCGTCAGCGCGCCAGTGCCTTTGCAGTTCTGGCAGGCGGCTCTTTCAACCTCTGATGTCGATGCCGCGCTTGACGAGAAGGTTCTGCCCAGCTTGACCGGGCCGGCCTCCGCAGCAGCACTGCCCGAAGTGTCGGCTGAGCGTAGTGCCCAAGCAGACAATGCGTTGCCCGAAGGGTCCGCAGCAAAACTGGCAGAGATGGTGGCCCTTCCGAGGTCCGGTCCAGCTGGAACTGGGTTTGACGATCTGAGCCACGACCCCTCTGCCCCGGCCACAGCCAAGATAGCAGCTCAACCGACCTTTGAGGATGTGTCCCCGACCGCAGAGGCGGCATTGCCGGCTTTCGCGAGGATTGCCGGGCCTGTCGGTCCGGAACCCCAACAAGAAAGTGACGGGCGCGAGCTTCCCTTCGGATCTGCGACTCCTCCGAACGCTGCCAACCAGGCTGCAAAACCGACCGATACCGACGCTTTGCCTGGGCTGCAGCAGGCAAGGGCACGGCGGATTGGTCCCCCGAATCACGCCCAGGACGTAGTCCCTCCTGATCGTCCACCGACGCGGGGGGTCCCGGAAACCGCTCCAACAAGGGTGGCCAAGGGAATTGAAACAAACTTGGTCGGGCCGGATGTGCCGGGTGTCAAAGCGTCTGAACCCCAGCCAGCCACCGGAAATAGCCACCCGAAACCAGAACCATTGTTGGACGTGGACGTGTCCATGCCAACGTCACAGGTGGGCGCTCCGGCCCCTGCCGCCACGTCTGGCCCGGCAGGCAAATCCGCGGCGAGAACCAGTGCCGTCGACGCACAGGATCTTTCGGTGGTAGCCAGCACCGATCCGGATAACCCCGTTGCACGGCCCGTCCCGACCGCCGGGATTTGGGAGAGAATCATCCTAAGCCTGGCCGAGACAGCCGGGCCTTCCGGGCCAAATCTCGCAGCCGAAGGTGCCGTACCGAACCTTCTGCCAATTCCCGAGGGCATCGAAGGCCCGCGCGAGCATATCCGGGAGCCAGTTTTCGACGCCAGCAGGACGGGCGCGTCAATCCTTGCCCCCGATGCAAAGATGGCGCCGACCCCCGTCACGTCTGCAGAGCCGCGATCATCAGATATAGCAACATTAGACCCTCTGCTCGCGGCGTTTGATACGCCGTTTGATCCGTTCGACCTCTCCGGCGAAGAATCAGCGTTCTTCACAGGCACAGGGCCGGTGCTGCCCGCGACCGGTCCCGCAGGCAGCACAGCGACAGCCGCGGCGATGCCGGTCACCCAAGTTGCGGCCCAGATTTCTGCGGCGCTGGGCCGGACCTCGGACGGGGCAACCGAATTCGCGCTTTCGCCCGAAGAGCTGGGCCATGTCCGTCTGCGGCTCGAACCTGATGCGGCCAATCCCGACCGCATGGTGGTCATGATCAGTTTTGAACGACCCGAGACGCTGGACCTTTTCCGTCGCCACGCGGGCGAACTGGCCGAGGCGATCCGCGCTGCGGGCTATTCCGGGGCTGACATCGGCTTTGAACAGCATGGTGGCAACGGGACCCCGGATCGGCGAGACGAAACCCGCACTCCTGGATTCACGGCGCCCTCCGACCAGCCATCCCCGACCCCCTCCACCCCCCGCCATCTGGCTGGGGCATCGCTTGATCTCAGACTGTGAGGATAAAATGGACGTCACTTCAGTCGCTTCCAATTCGGCGACACCATCCACAGCGCCACCGCAAACCAGCAAGATATCGTCAGACTTCGACACGTTCCTGCGGATGCTGACGGTTCAGATGCAGAACCAGGACCCGCTGAATCCGATCGACTCGGCGGATTATGCGGTTCAGCTCGCCACCTTTTCGGGCGTGGAACAGCAGGTTCGCACCAACCAGCTTTTGCTGGATATGCAAGGGCGGTTCCAGCAGCTTGGCATGGCCGAAATGGCCAGCTGGATTGGCAAGGAAGCGCGGTCGAACGCCCCGGTCTATTACGACAATGCGCCTGTCACCCTGTCACCCAGCCCGGCTCAAGGGGCGACCAGTGCGGCACTTGTGGTCAAGGACGCCCAAGGCAACCTCGTCTCGCGTGAGGAGATTCCGGTCAGTGCCGAACCTTACAGCTGGCTTGGGGCGGGCGCGGACGGCTCACCGCTGCCACGGGGGGTCTACTCGGTTGCACTCGAAAGCATGAACGGCGAGACTGTCATCGAGTCCCGGCCCGTCGAACACTATTCCCGCGTGATCGAGGCGCGCAGCGGGCCGGAAGGCACCAAACTTGTGCTCGAGGGCGGGGCCGAGGTGCTGGCAAGCAGCGTCACCGCTCTGCGGGCTTCGCCGGGCTGAACGCTCGCGGCCGTCAGATCAGACCGCGCAGCAGGAAGCCCGCCGCAAATGTGACGATTGCGACCGCCAGCCAGCGGATCACCCCGGCTCCTTTGTGCGGGCGGGCAGGTTGGCTTGCAGGATTGCCGGCGCGGATAAGCTGCGCTTCGACCAGCGCGGGCAGTTTCGGGCCAAAGCGCGACAAGACCCTGGCGGTCTTCACCAGATCGCGCAGCACCGCTTTGGGACCGATGTTCTCCTTGATGTAGCGCTCGACAATCGGGCTGGCGACTTCCCAGATGTTGATATGGGGGTCCAGCGACCGCGCCACGCCTTCGACGACCACCATCGTCCGCTGCAGAAGGATCAGCTCGGTCCGCGTCTCCATGCCGAAACGTTCGGTAACCTCGAAAAGATAGGACAGGAGCCGCGCCATCGAGATGCGGCTCGCGTCCATGCCGAAGATCGGCTCGCCCACGGCCCGTAGCGCGCGCGCGAACTCGTCGATGTCGCGGTCGGGGGGCACATAACCCGCCTCGAAATGCACCTCGGCCACCCGACGATAATTCTTGCGGATGAAGCCCATCAGGATCTCGGCATAGACCCGGCGGGTATATTCGTCGATCCGGCCCATGATCCCGAAATCATAGGCGATGATGTCGCCGTTGGCCGCGATCTTCAGGTTGCCCTGATGCATGTCCGCATGGAAAAACCCGTCGCGCAGCGCGTGGTTCAGGAAAAGCTGCAACACCCTGGCTCCAAGGACACGGCGGTCATGGCCCGCAGCGTCGATCAGCGCCAGATCATTCAGTCCGATCCCCTCCGCCCAGCCCAGCGTCATCACGTTGCGACTGGACAGGAACCATTCCGGCTTCGGGACCTGAAAGCCTTCGTCCCTGGCCGTATTCGCGGCGAATTCCGCCGCGGCCGAGGATTCCAGGCGCAGGTCCAACTCGCCCATCACCACGCCTTCGAAATGAGCGATCACCTCGACCGGGCGCAGACGGCGGGAAAACGGCGCGAGGCGTTCGATCCAGCGGGCGGCGAGGTAGAAGGCGTCGATGTCCTTGCGAAAGGCGCGCTCGATGCCCGGACGCAGGACTTTGACCGCGACCTCCCGCCCGGTGTCGGCCAGGCGGGCCTTGTGGACCTGAGCGATGGAAGCGGCGGCGACGGGTTCGGAAAATTCCGAGAAAATGGTGGAAACCGGCTGTTCCAGCTCGGCCTCGATCATCTTCTTCGCGGTCGTGGTGGGGAAGGGCGGCAGCTTGTCCTGCAGGTACTTCAGCTGCTGCGACAGCTCTTCGCCGACAATGTCGGGGCGGGTCGAAAGCACCTGACCGAACTTGATGTATGCCGGGCCAAGCGCGGTCAGCGCGCGCGTCGCGGGGGGCAGAGTGAGGTCGCCCTGAAGGCCCAGCCATTTGAACGGCCAGCCCAGCATCCGCGCCGCAAAGCGCAGGCGGGGCGGGGCCCGGAACGCCTCGAGCACCACATCCATGGCACCCGTCCGCTCCAGCGTGGCACCGGTCCGGATCAGGCGGATGATGTTGTGCGGACCCTTCACAGTTTCCAGCCGGAATGAAGCGCCGCAATGCCCATCGTCAGGTTGCGATACTTGACCTGACCAAAGCCCGCCGTGGCGATCATGGCCGCGAACGCCTCTTGATCGGGGAACTTGCGGATCGATTCGACGAGGTACTGGTAGGATGCCCGGTCCCCGGTCACGACCTGCCCCATCACCGGGATGACGTTGAAGGAATAAAGGTCATACACCTTTTGCATGAGGTCGTTGGGAATCTGGCTGAACTCCAGCACCATCAGCCGCCCGCCAGGTTTCAACACACGGTATGCCTCGGCCAAAGCATCGGCGATGCGGGTCACGTTCCTAATGCCGAATGAAATCGTGTAGGTGTCGAAACTGGCATCCGGAAACGGCAGCGCCATCGCATCGCCCACAACCCAGTCCAGCCGATCTGCCAGCTTTTCCGCCTCGGCCCGCTTGCGGCCTTCGACCAGCATCGGTTCGGTCAGGTCGCAAACCACTGCCGACGCCCCCGGCGCGCGTTTCAGGAACCGGAAGGCCACGTCACCCGTCCCCCCCGCCACATCTAGCAGCCGCTGGCCCGACCGGGGTGCCAGCCAGTCCATCATCGCATCCTTCCAGAGCCGGTGAATGCCCAGCGACATCAGGTCGTTCATGACGTCGTATTTGCTGGCCACACGGCTGAAGACCCCATGCACCATCCCGGCCTTCTCGGCCTCGGGCACGTCCTGAAAGCCGAAATGCGTTGTGCGGTCGTCACTCATCGGGCTTGCGGTCCTGTTGTTCTCCCTTCCTTATAGTCCGCCAACCCGCGCCCGCAATGCGCCGATCTGTCCCGGTAAAGCCATGCCTGAACTCCCCGAAGTCGAAACCGTCCGCCGGGGCCTGCAGCCAGTGATGGAAGGTGCCGTCATCGCGCGGGCCGAGGTGAACCGGCCCGACCTGCGCTGGCCCTTCCCCGACCGGATGGCCAACAGGCTGACCGGGCGGCGGGTGACCGCCCTTCGCCGCCGGTCGAAATACATTCTTGCCGATCTCGACAGCGGTGAGTCGCTGCTGATTCACCTTGGCATGTCGGGGCGGATGATGATCTCGGGCGCGCAGATCGGCGCCTTTTATCATGACCACCCCGCGCCGCAGAAACATGACCATGTTATCCTGCACATGGAAGACGGTGCCCGCATCACCTTCAACGACGCGCGTCGCTTCGGCGCGATGGACCTGATGCCGACCGAGACTGCCCCCGATCACCCGTTGCTGGCGGGCCTTGGTCCCGAACCTTTCGGCAACGATTTCAACGGGCCCTATCTTGCCGCCCGGCTGAACGCCCGTCGCACCCCGATCAAATCCGCGCTTCTGGATCAGCGCATCGTGGCCGGCCTCGGCAATATCTATGTCGCCGAGACTTTGTATCGCGCCCGCATCAGCCCCCTGCGCCTGGCCGGGGAGTTGAGCGATTCCACGGCCCACGCCCTTGTCCCCGTGATCCGTGACGTCCTTGCCGAAGCCATCGAAGCAGGCGGGTCAAGCTTGCGCGACTTTCGCCAGGCGAATGGCGAGCTTGGCTATTTCTCCAAGCATTTTCAAGTCTATGACCGTGAAGGCCAGCCCTGCGACACGCAAGGTTGCGCCGGCACCATAACCCGCGCGGTGCAGTCCGGTCGCTCTTCCTTCTACTGCCCGACCTGTCAGAGGTGACTTGCTATCCGCCACTTTGGTGCTAGGAGTCACTGCCACTGCCACAGCGGAGCCTCCGATGGCCTATGAGACGCTGATCGTCGAGATCGAAGACTATGTCGCCCTGATCCGACTGAACCGACCCGACGCCATGAATGCCCTGAACGCCATGCTGATGCGTGAGCTTGCGGCCGCCATCACCGCCGCCGAGGCGAATGAGCGGGTGCGCTGCATTGTCCTGACCGGGTCGGAAAAGGCCTTCGCTGCCGGGGCCGATGTGCGCGAGATGGCCGAGAAGACCTTCATCGACGTCTTCTTTGAAGACATGTTTGCTGTCGAAGTGGCCGCCATCGCCCGTGCCAGAAAGCCGATCATTGCCGCTGTCAGCGGCTATTGTCTGGGCGGGGGCTGTGAGCTTGCGATGATGTGCGATTTCATGATCGCCGCCGACACTGCCAAGTTCGGCCAGCCCGAGATCAACCTTGGCATTGTCGCGGGCCTCGGCGGCACCCAGCGCCTGACCCGCGCGGTGGGCAAGTCAAAGTCGATGGACATGCATCTGACCGGTCGCTTCATGGACGCCGGCGAAGCCGAACGCTGCGGCCTTGTCTCGCGGGTCGTTCCGGCGAAGGCGTTGATGGAAGAGGCGATGAAGACGGCCGCGAAGATCGTCGAGAAATCGACCATCAGCGTCATGGTGGTGAAAGAAGCCGTGAACCGCGCTCAGGAAATGACGCTGCAAGAGGGTCTTCTGTTCGAACGCCGCATGTTCCAGGCGCTGTTTTCGACCGAAGATCAGAAGGAAGGCATGGCGGCCTTTCTTGAAAAACGTCAGCCGCAGTTCCGCGACCGCTAAGGGATACCTCCTCGTTCGACTTCGTCTCCTCGTCGGACCGGCCCTCAGCGAAGAGTGCACAAGGTGCATCGACGAGCGGCGCCTCAGGGCTTTTCATTCCCGAACGAATGGCCTATAGGCCGATCCCACATGCGCGTGGGCCCGCTTAGGCAAGAATCACATCCGTCCTTCGGGCCGGACCCTTGTGGTCTTTCGTGCGACGATTTGAAACCGATAGACCCATAGGAAGCCACATGGCAAATACCGACCAGTCCAAAAAGCGCGCGCGCCAGGCCGATGCGCGCTATGCCGTCAACAAGGCGCGCCGCTCGCGCATCCGTACCTTCCTGCGCAAAGTCGAAGAGGCAATCGCCTCGGGCAATGGCGAGGCCGCTGCTCTGGCGCTGAAGGCTGCACAGCCAGAACTGGCCCGTGGTGTGACGAAGGGCGTACTGCACAAGAACACCGTTGCCCGCAAGATGTCGCGCCTCGCCTCCCGCGTGAAGGCCGTCGCCAAGGCCTGACACAGGCGGGCCTGACGCGGCCATTCGACCGATTCTTTTCGACGACAAGGGCGCACTCGCAAGAGTTGCGCCTTTCGGCGTTTTGACGCCTCCCGGATACCGGATTCCGGCCCTCCGTTGCCGATTTGCAAGGGGTGTCGGATTCGGGTTTGGCGAATCCGTGTCAAGCGCGTTGTTCGGTTGCAGTCGTCGCCCGTCGCTTGCTAGCGTGGGTTTGCGATTCACTTCGACTTGGGGGACAAGTCTTGATCGCAAAGGGAAAGCTGCTGCACAGGTTCGGCGCCGTAACGCGATAGAATTGTGGATTTCCTTTTGTGGTCATAGAGTTGGAGATGGCGTTCAAGCCATCCCGAACGCAAGGCAAGGGTCACCGGTGACGCGGTGGCCACAGTCTGCGTTTATTTTGCCCCCTGACAGACCGGCGAACGCGCAAAGCTCCATTCAGGGGCTTTCGCGTTGCTGTCTTCGAAAGGTCTCGCATGGTGATTGGTGGGTATGGCTGGCTTTTTGACGGCCGGGTTCGGGACATTGGCAGGTTTGAAGAATGACGAACGAAACTTGGGGTCAGGTCCGCGAAGAGCTGATCAAACGCGTCGGCAAACACAATTACACAACCTGGATCGAGCCTCTGAAGCTTTCTGTCCTGAAGAACGGTGTTGCCCGATTTGAAGTCCCGACGATCTTTTTCGGCGACTGGGTCCAGCGCAACTATGCCGACCATATCCGCTCGCAACTGGCCGTTGCCGGCACGCCGGTCGACCGCGTCGAATTTGCTGTCGGCGTTGCCAACGGGTTGCGCAGCGCCGCGATCAAGCCGACCCAAAAGGCTGCCCGCACCCCGCGACCGTCTGACGAAGAGCTGCCAGGCGCACCCCTCGATGCGCGCTTCACCTTTGACAGCTTTGTCGTCGGCAAACCGAACGAGCTTGCCCATGCCGCAGCCCGTCGCGTGGCAGAGGGTGGGCCGGTGACCTTCAACCCGCTTTTCCTTTACGGCGGCGTCGGCCTCGGTAAGACCCACCTCATGCACGCCATCGCGCATGAGCTGCAAACCGGTCGTCCCGAACTGCGGGTCCTCTACCTTTCCGCCGAGCAGTTCATGTACCGCTTCGTGCAGGCGCTGCGCGAACGCCAGGTCATGGATTTCAAAGAGCTTTTCCGTTCGGTCGATGTGCTGATGGTCGATGACGTCCAGTTCATCGCGGGCAAGGATTCGACGCAGGAAGAATTCTTCCACACGTTCAACGCCTTGGTCGATCAGAACAAGCAGATCGTCATCTCGGCTGACCGCGCGCCGGGGGAAATCAAGGACCTGGAAGAGCGGATCAAATCGCGCCTGCAATGCGGCTTGGTGGTTGATCTGCACCCCACCGATTACGAGCTTCGCCTTGGCATTCTGCAGCAGAAGGTCGACTTCTACCGCAGCCAGTACCGCGGTCTTGTTCTGGCCGACGGCGTGCTCGAATTCCTCGCCCACCGCATCACCACCAACGTCCGCGTGCTGGAAGGCGCGCTGACCCGCCTCTTCGCCTTCGCCAGCCTTGTTGGCCGCGAGATCACGCTTGACCTCGCCCAGGACTGCCTTGCCGATATCCTGCGCTCCTCCGACCGCAAGCTTTCGATCGAGGAAATTCAGCGCAAGGTCGCCGAACACTACAACATCCGCCTCTCAGACATGATCGGCCCGAAACGGCTGCGCAATATTGCACGGCCACGGCAGGTCGCAATGTACTTGTCCAAGCAGCTGACCCCGCGCTCCTTGCCGGAGATCGGTCGCCGTTTCGGGGGGCGCGACCACACCACGATCATGCACGGCGTGCGCAAGATTGAAGAGCTGATGACCACCGACAGCCAGCTTTCCGACGATCTGCAGCTTCTGCGCCGCTTGCTGCAGGGTTGAAACCGGGGGCGCACTTGACGGCCCCGGGAAACCTCCGCAAAGTCTCGCCAACACTTGTGAACCGGTAAAAATCGGGTAGATTTGTTGTCCCTTACGGGGGCCGACAGGGGGAAGTCAGATGAAGCTCAGCATCGAACGCGCCACGTTACTCAAGGCGCTTGCCCAGGCGCAATCGGTCGTCGAACGCCGCAACACGATCCCGATCCTCGCCAACGTGCTGATCGAGGCCGAGGGCAACCAGGTTTCCCTCCGCGCCACCGACCTTGATATCGAGGTTGTGGATCGCGCCCCCGCCATGGTCGAACGTGCCGGGTCGACCACCGTCTCCGCCGTCATGCTGCACGAGATTGTCCGCAAACTTCCCGATGGGGCGCTGGTGAACCTCAGTGAAGACAGCGCCGCCGGGCGGCTGACCATCACCGCGGGCCGGTCGACCTTCAACCTTGCCACGCTGCCGAAAGAAGACTTTCCGGTCATGGCAAGCAGCGAGTATTCCTCGAATTTCTCTGCCAAAGCGTCCGAGCTTCGCCGCCTCTTTGACAAGGCGAAATTCGCCATTTCGACCGAAGAGACGCGCTATTACCTGAACGGCGTCTACATGCATGTCTCGCAAGGCGAAAACGGCAAGGTCCTGCGCTGCGTGGCAACCGATGGTCACCGTCTGGCCCGCATCGACGCGCCCCTGCCCGAAAACGCCGACGACATGCCCGGCGTGATCGTGCCGCGCAAGACGGTGGGAGAGCTTCGCAAGCTTCTCGACGATGACGACGCGACCATCGCGGTTTCGGTTTCCGAAACGAAAGTTCGCTTTGCGACCCCGGCCATCACCCTGACCTCGAAAGTGATCGACGGCACCTTCCCCGACTACACCCGCGTCATCCCGACCGGCAACACCCGCCGTCTTGAAGTTGACGCGTCCGAATTTGCCAAGGCCGTCGACCGCGTGGCTACCGTGTCCTCCGAACGGTCCCGCGCCGTGAAGCTGTCGCTGGATGAAGACCGGCTGATCCTGTCGGTCAACTCGCCTGACAGCGGGGCGGCTGAAGAGGAACTTGCCGTCGCCTACAGCGACGAGCGGCTGGAAATCGGTTTCAACGCCAAGTACCTGCTGGAAATAGCCAGCCAGGTTGATCGTGAGAATGCCGTTTTCCTCTTCAACTCCGCCGCCGATCCCACGCTGATGCGCGAAGGCAATGACAGCTCGGCTGTCTATGTCGTCATGCCGATGCGGGTCTGACGCGACCCAAACGCCGGATCTGAAAGGGATATTCCGTGGGCGGTCTGGCGATCGAAACCCTCACCCTGTCGCATTTCCGCAGCCATCGCGCCGCGCGACTGGTTTTTGACACCCAGCCCGTAGCGCTTGTCGGCCCCAACGGCGCTGGCAAGACCAACATCCTCGAAGCCATCTCGCTTTTCTCCCCCGGTCGTGGTCTCCGCCGTGCCGCAACCGAAGACCTCGCCCGCCGGCCCGAGGCGCTGGGCTGGAAGATCACCGCTACTGTCCGGGGCTTGTCAGGCGCACATGAGCTGGAAACCTGGGCCGAGCCAGGTGAGGCCCGGCAGGTCCGCATCGACGGCAAGGCTGCGACGCAAGGAAGCCTCGGCCGTGTGCTTCGCATCCTCTGGCTCGTCCCCGCCATGGACCGCCTCTGGATCGAGGCCGCCGAGGGCCGCCGCCGGTTCCTTGACCGCATGACGCTCAGCTTCGTGCCAGAACATGCCGAACTGTCGCTCACATATGAAAAGGCGATGCGTGACCGGAACCGTCTGATCAAGGACCAGCTCAGTGACCCGCACTGGTACGCGGCCCTTGAGGCCCAGATGGCCGAGGCAGGGCAGCAGATCACCGCCAACCGCCGCACCGCCATAGCCCGCATCGCAGCGGCAGCGGACCCAACCAGCGCCTTTCCCTTCGCCGAGCTTACCCTGACCGGGCCCGAGGGTACGGCTGAGCCCGATGACCTCGCCCTTGCTTATACCGAGGGCCGCCGCCGCGACATTGCCGCCGGGCGTACGCTTGTCGGCCCCCATCGGGCCGACCTTCAGGCTCGCTACGCGGCCAAGAGCGTCCCGGCTGACCAATGCTCCACGGGCGAGCAGAAAGCGCTTCTGATCAGTCTGATCCTCGCCAACGCCCGAGCTTTGGCGCAAGACCTCGGCCGCTCGCCGATACTTCTGCTGGACGAGGTGGCCGCACATCTGGATGCCGACCGCCGTGCAGCGCTCTACGATGAAATCTGCGCCATTGGCGCGCAAGCGATCATGACCGGCACTGAACCCGGGCTTTTCGATGCCCTGGGACTGCGCGGCCAGAGTTTTAGAGTGCTCGACAATGGCCTCGGATCGCAGATAACCGCAGGATAAATGAATGAGTGTTTCGATACAGGAACTTCTCCTCTACGCCCTTGGCATGGCGGGCCTCTGGGCCGTACCGGGGCCGGTCTGGGTGGCGCTGATGGCGCGTGCCCTATCGGGCGGCTTCGCTGCCGCCTGGCCCCTTGCCGTCGGCGTGGCAGTGGGCGATGCGATCTGGCCACTGGCCGCCATCCTGGGCCTGTCCTGGATCGAAGGCACCTACGGCGATGTCCTGTCGCTGCTGCGCTGGGTTGCCGCAGCGATCTTTGTTATCATGGGCATCCTGCTGATCCGAAAGCCCGCCACCACGCTGTCCGCCGATAGCCGCCTTACAAGGCCGGGTCTCTGGGCCGGCTTTTCGGTCGGGGTCGCGGTCGTGATCGGCAACCCGAAAGCGATCCTTTTCTACATGGGCGCGCTGCCCGGCTTCTTCGCGCTTGGCGCGCTGAACACAGCCGACATAGTCGCGATCATCTTCCTTTCGATGCTGATCCCGATGGTCGGAAACCTTGGCCTCGCGCTCTTTCTCGATCGCGCCCGGCAGCTCTTGTCCAGTCCGGAAAACGTGCGGAAACTCAACGTCACGTCGGGCGTCTTGTTGATCGGCGTCGGACTCGTTATCCCCTTCCTCTGACCACCAAATCTTGTGTCGATGGGGTGACAATCCTGCGTCAAACCGCTATAAATCGCGGACAACGAAAAGGGTTTCCCACACATGGCTGACCAGCCCAAGAATGCTGCCGAATACGGCGCTGATTCCATAAAGGTTCTCAAGGGGTTAGAAGCGGTTCGCAAGCGCCCCGGCATGTATATCGGCGACACCGACGACGGCTCGGGCCTGCACCACATGGTCTACGAAGTGGTCGACAATGGCATCGACGAAGCACTGGCCGGTCACGCGACCGAAGTTGTGGTGATCATCCATGCCGACGACAGCGTTTCCGTGCGCGACAACGGCCGCGGAATCCCCGTCGACATCCACCAGGAAGAAGGCGTCTCGGCCGCCGAAGTCATCATGACCCAGCTGCACGCGGGGGGGAAATTCAACAACACCGACGAGAGCGGCAATGCCTACAAGGTCTCCGGCGGTCTGCACGGTGTCGGCGTTTCCGTGGTCAACGCGCTCAGCGAATGGCTGGAGCTGACCGTCTGGCGTAACGACACCGAATACCGCGCCCGGTTCGAACATGGCGACTGCGTGGTCCATGTCTATCCGGTAGGCCCGGCTCCGGGGAGACGCGGGACCCAGGTCCGTTTCCTCGCTTCGGCCAAGTCCAACATTCCAGAAGGCACGTTCTCTGACCTAGACTACAGCTTCAAGATACTGGAACACCGCCTTCGTGAACTGGCGTTCCTGAACTCTGGCGTTCGCATCATCCTGGAAGACGAACGCCACGCCGAACCGCAACGGGTCGAGCTTTACTACGACGGCGGCGTGCGGGAATTCGTGAAATACATCGACCGCTCGAAATCCGCCGTGATGCCCGAACCGATCTATATCATCGGTGAAAAGAACGGGATCGGCGTCGAAGTCGCGATGTGGTGGAATGACAGCTACCATGAAACCGTACTGCCGTTCACAAACAACATCCCGCAGCGCGACGGCGGCACCCATCTTGCCGGGTTCCGGGGGGCGCTGACCCGCACCATCACCGGTTACGCGCAGACGTCGGGCATTGCCAAGCGCGAGAAGGTGGATTTCACCGGCGATGACGCGCGCGAAGGGCTGACTTGCGTCCTCTCGGTCAAGGTGCCCGACCCGAAGTTCTCGAGCCAGACCAAGGACAAGCTCGTCAGCTCCGAAGTCCGCCCGGCGGTGGAAAATCTGGTCAACGAAAAGCTGGCCGAATGGTTCGAGGAAAACCCCGGACCCGCCCGGATCATCGTCGGCAAGATCATCGAAGCCGCCCTCGCCCGTGAGGCCGCCCGCAAGGCCCGCGAACTCACCCGCCGCAAGACTGCGCTCGATGTCGCAAGCCTCCCCGGCAAGCTGGCCGATTGCCAGGAACGCGATCCCGCGAAGTCTGAGATCTTCCTGGTCGAGGGTGACAGCGCCGGTGGCTCCGCCAAACAGGGCCGCAGCCGCAGCAATCAGGCCGTCCTGCCCCTGCGCGGCAAGATCCTGAACGTCGAACGCGCCCGGTTCGACCGGATGCTCGGCAGCCAGGAAATCGGCACCCTGATCACTGCCCTCGGCACCGGCATCGGCCGCGATGAATTCGACATCGGCAAGCTTCGCTACCACAAGGTGGTGATCATGACCGACGCCGACGTCGACGGTGCGCATATCCGGACGCTGCTTCTGACCTTTTTCTTCCGCCAGATGCCCGCCCTCATCGACGGCGGCTATCTCTACATCGCCCAGCCGCCCCTGTACAAAGTCGCGCGTGGCAAGTCCGAGGTCTATCTCAAGGACCAGGCCGCCCTTGAGGATTACCTCATCGAAATGGGCACCGAAGGCGCGGTCCTGCGGCTTACCGACGGGCAAGAGGTTGCTGGAAACGACCTCGCCCGCATCATCGATGGCGCGCGCCAGTTCCGCCGGGTGCTCGATGCCTTCCCGACCCACTACCCCCGCACGATCCTGGAGCAGGCCGCCCTTGCCGGGGCCTTTGACCCGGGTCAGGCGGACGCCGATCTTCAGGCCGTTGCGGACACCGTCGCCCGCCGCCTGAACCTGATCGCGCCCGAGTTCGAACGGGGCTGGCACGGCCGGATCACCCAGGACCACGGCATCCGCCTAAGCCGCATCCTCCGCGGCGTCGAAGAGCTTCGCACCCTTGATGGCGCGGTCCTGCGGTCGTCCGAGGCGCGCAGGCTGTCCCAGCAGGCCGGTCAGCACCGCGACATCTACCGCGACCCCGCGCGCCTGGTCCGCAAGGATCGCGATCAGCCGATCCATGGGCCGATTGACCTGCTGAAATCCATCCTGGCCGAAGGCGAAAAGGGCCTCAGCCTCCAGCGCTACAAGGGCCTGGGAGAGATGAACCCCGACCAGCTTTGGGAAACCACGCTTGATCCGGATGCCCGCACGCTCCTTCAGGTCAAGGTCGAAGACCTCGCCGAAGCCGACGACATCTTCTCGAAACTCATGGGCGATGTTGTCGAACCGCGGCGCGAGTTCATCCAGCAGAACGCGCTTTCGGTCGAGCATCTGGATTTCTGACCCCACACCACAGGCTTTCGGCTGAAAAACGCCCCATTCATAGGCCACCACGGCTCAACTTCGGGATTAGGAACACGTCCATGCGCGCATTGCTCCTGACGGCCGCTCTGACCGTCGCTCCGACCCTGGCCTTCGCCGAGGAATGGTGGGTCATCGTCGGCTACTTCGATCATCCGCCGCTGGAATGGGATGACGGCATTCTCGCTCAAGGACGCGATCTTGAAGCAGCGCTGGCCGCTTGCGATCTGAAGGTCTACTGGGATTTCGCCGGCAAGTTCGAAGGCCTGAATACCGACGGTCGCGGCACCGTCTTTGTCGTCGACGCCCCAGACCTTCTGACCGAACAGTCGGCCGCGACCCTGGTCGAGGCCGCAAAACCTTGTGTCCCGGACGCCTATGCCAAGGCGGCGCGATACTACGGCGAATAGACCGCCGCCGAACTGGTGACCCCGGTAGGATTCGAACCTACGACCTGCCGCTTAGGAGGCGGCCGCTCTATCCCCTGAGCTACGAGGCCCCGTCTGGCGTGACCATGCCGCATTCAATGCGGCGAAACGCGCCCCAAGGCAATCAGAGAAAAGAGAAGGGGGAGCAAGTTTTGGCCCACCGCTCCCCCTACAGTCCGTTGCATCCAGGTTGAGAGCTTGAAGGACGCGCAGGATATCGCCAACTTCGACAGATCCGTGAAGCTGTTAGCGCTATCGGTAGCAGACGAAACCGGCTTGGACAAGCTTTCTCTTTGGCGCTAACAAGGGGTATTGCAGCCTCGCGTTGGAACCGCCCTTGACCAGACCGACCGCCGACCCGCGCCACACCCTGACCCTCCGCGACGTGTCCGAGGCTTCGGGCGTTTCCGAAATGACCGTCAGCCGCGTGCTCCGGAACCGGGGCGATGTCTCGGCCCCCACACGCGAAAAGGTGCTCGAGGCCGCGCGCAGCCTGGGCTACGTCCCGAACAAGATCGCCGGGGCGCTGGCCTCGCAGCGGGTGAACCTTGTCGGTGTCGTCATCCCCTCGCTCTCCAACATGGTCTTCCCCGAGGTGATGACCGGCATTTCCGAAACCCTGGAAGGCACCGGCCTGCAACCCGTCGTCGGCGTCACCAACTACCTGCCCGACCGCGAGGAAAGCACCATCTACGAAATGTTGTCCTGGCGCCCCTCGGGGATGATCATCGCCGGCCTTGAACATACCGCCGCCGCCCGCGCCATGCTGGCCCGCGCCGGCATTCCCATCGTCGAGATCATGGACATCGACGGCGACCCCATCGACCACGCCGTCGGCATCTCGCACCGCCGCGCCGGGCGCCAGATGGCCGAGGCAATCATTGCCGCCGGTTACCGCCGCATCGCCTTCATGGGCACCCAGATGCCGAACGACTTCCGCGCCAAGAAACGGCTGGAGGGGTTTGAAGAAGCCCTCGCCAAGGCCGGGCTGTCGCTGGCGGACCGGGAGTATTACTCCGGCGGCTCGGCCCTCCTGAAAGGCCGCGAAATGACCGCCGCCGTCCTGAACCGGACCCCGGACGTCGATTTCCTCTATTATTCCAACGACATGATCGGGGCAGGGGGCCTTCTGTGGTGCCTCGCCCAGGGCCTCGACGTCCCCGGCCGCATCGGCCTTGCGGGGTTCAACGGGGTCGAGCTGCTGGACGGCCTTCCCCGCAAGCTGGCCACGATGGATGCCTGCCGGCTGGAGATCGGGCATCGGGCCGCCGAGATCATCGCCGGCAAGGCCACACCGGGCGAGAAGGTGGAACTCTTCCCGACGCTGCAGAGGGGCGATACGATTAGGGGGTGAGGGGTGTCCACTAGGATGCGTGATTTCATGCACCAACGCAAATTTTCGCCCGGAATCAAGGGCGAAGCCCGCCGGGCGGCGCCCGACTGCCCCCTCGGGCGGGCGCCCTGCCACCCTCGCCAGCAGAATGTCGGTGGAAGAGGTTGACCCATAAACCGCGTAGAACTGCCGTATCAGCGCCCACCCGGCGGTCAGCCGCCGCCCTCGGTTCGTGATCGTAGGGTGCGCTGTAGCGCACCGTTGCGCTTATCGCGAAACCTTACCGCCCGGTTAACGCCCACGCGCAACACCTTGAAATCAGATAACTATCGACTTTTGTCCACTGTGGACACCGGCCATCTCCCCCCACACAATCCCGACCCGCCGCTGCATCTCGGGGACCGCTTTTTCATGGGCCAGGAAGGCCGCGACCGGCATCAGCTCCCACCCCTGCCCCTCATCCCCGAACCGGATTGAGGCGACCTCCTCCAAACTCACCGACCCCCCGAAGAAGACCGAACTCCTTGCGGCCTCCATGATCGACGGAAACACCCCCCGCCAGACCAGCCGCGCGGGGGAAAACCGCAGCCCGAACTCTTCGTCCAGCTCTCGCAGCAGGCAGTCCTCGGGGCTCTCATCCCCCTCGCGCCCGCCGCCCGGCAGGTCCCAGAGACCGGCCCAGCCAAGGCCGGGCCGGTCGTCGCGAAGGTAGGTCAGGACCGAAGACCCGCAGAAGAACGCGGCCTTGGCCCCGACGAAGTCCACCTCAGCGCTGGTCGTTGATGTCGCGGTCCCAGACCTTGACCTGGCCTTCCCGCACGCCGACCACCCGGCGCAGGACCAGCCAGGCGATGACCGAGGTCACTGCGAAGATCAGGATCAGCGCGGGCAGCCCGGCCGGGACGCCAAGCCCGACCAGAACCCCGGTCACCACGGCACCGATCGCGAAGCCAAGAAAGATGAAGCCCGGTACCAGAACCTCAAGCACCCCAAGCGCGAAGCCAAGGATGACCCAAGCCCACCAGGTTCCTGCAAGCTCCTGCAACATGTCAGCCCACCCGTCCTTTCAACATCTTGAACGCATCCCCGAAAGCCTCCAACGCGTTGGCTGGCACCAGGATCGTCTGATTGCCCTGCCCCATGGCCACCGCCTGCACGGCCTCGACCTGCTTCAGTGCCACCTGGAACTGCGCGGCTTCCAGCCCGTTCTCCTTGATCGCCCCGGCGATCACACCGGTCGCGTAGGCCTCGGCATCGGCGGTCACGCGGCGGGCCTTGGCGGCCTGCTCGGCGGCGTAAAGATCAGCGTCGGCGGCCAGCTCGACTGACCGTTTCTTGCCCTCGGCCTCCATCACCTGCGCCCGGCGTGCGCGTTCGGCGTTCAGCTGCTGCAGCATGGCCGCGCGGGTCTGTTCGTCCAGGTTCACGTCAAGGATTTCGGCGCGCGTCACCTCGACCCCCCAGTCGTCGACCATGGCCGTCACCTGCTCCCGGACCCGTTCGATCAGCTGGGCGCGGTTGGACTGGACCTGGTCCAGCTCCAGCTTACCGATCTCGGAGCGAACGATACCAGCCACCGTGGTGGCGATGGCACCATCGACGTCGCGGATGCGGTAGACGGTCTTTTCCGGTTCGGTCACGCGGTAGAAGACCGAGGTCTCGACCTTGACCAGAACGTTGTCGGCGGTGATGGCATCCTGGCTGGCCGTCGGCAGCTGGCGTTCCAGGACCGAGACCTTGTGGGCGATGCGGTCAAGGAAGGGCACGAGGAAGTTGATGCCTGGCCCGAGGACCGATCGAAGCTGTCCGAAACGTTCGACCACGTGCTTTTCCGACTGCGGCACAATGCGGACACCAAGGAAGATACAGACAATAATAAATGCTGCGATGAACAGATAGACACCTGGCCATCCCAAGAGAAACGAAAAATCCACGGCAACTCCTCCCGATCAAATCTGCGCGAGCCTCGCTGCGTGATATGTGACCCCTCATGCGCCGCAACGCAAGACCCCGGGGTGGACTTCCCCCCTTCACCGGAACCGGATAGGGTCGCTGCGCTTGTACTGCCTGCCTGAATTGCCGTCTGAACCGAACGGAGCCCAAGATGACCCAGCGCCTGCATCTCGTCTTTGGTGGCGAGTTGGTGGACCCGCAAACCAACGTCTTCCGCGACGTGTCTCAGATTCACATCGTCGGAATGTTTCCGAATTATGAAAGCGCCTTTCGCGCCTGGAAAGGCGAAGCGCAGCGCACGGTCGACAACGCCCACATGCGGTACTTCATCGCCCATATCCATCGGCTTCGTGATGAGGCGAAGCCCGGCTCGGCGACCGAGGAGCTTGGGCACTGATCCATGCCGACCCCGTTCGGTCTGACGCTTTACAACCTTGGTCAGCGGCGTGAGCAGGTTGATGGCCCGCTCCCACGCCCTGCGCGTCCCGGAGGCAGGCTGGTCTGGCTCCATGCGCCGGGCGAAGCTTTGGTCGGCCCGGTCCAGGCCCTTGCGCGGCGGTTGGTCGAAGACGACGGTCTGCCCGTGCTGATAACCTCGCCTGAGGCACTGGTTGCAAGACAGGGCATGCTGGTCCAACCGCCGCCTCTCGACTTTCCCGCAGACGCGCGCGCCTTCCTTGACCACTGGAAACCCGAGATTGCGGTCTTTGCTGGCGGCCAGTTGCGACCGACCCTGATGCACGAGACGGCCGAACGGGCCATTCCGATGCTGATCGTGAACGGCAAGGCCCCGGCATTCTTGCGCGAACGCGATGGCTGGTATCCCGGCCTCATGCGGTCGGCGCTGGAGCGATTCAGGGCGATCATGGCGGTTGACGAGACGGCGGCCAAGGCGTTCCGCAAAGGGGGCGCTGCCCTTTCGGCAGTGGCGGTTACTGGACGGATGGAAGAGGAAAGTGCGGCGCTCCCCTGCGCCGAAGAGCAGCGGGCGGCGCTGGCCAAGCTTCTGGCGACCCGCCCGGTCTGTTTTGCGGCAGGACTGCCTGAAAGCGAGGAAGCCGCAGTCCTCAAGGCCTACCGGATCGCGCAGCAGCATTCGCACCGGTTGCTGTTGATCCTGATGCCCGAAAATCCCGCCCGCGCAGCACCCCTGGCCCGGCATCTGGAGGAAGAGGAAGGCTGGCTGGTGGCACAGCGTGCGCTGGAAGAAGAGCCCGCGGCGGACGTCGAGGTCTACGTTGTCAACAACCCGGCGGAATACGGGCTTTGGTATCGCCTGGCGCCGGTGACATTCCTTGGCGGAAGTCTCGCGGGCAAGGGACCGGTGCGCAACCCGATGGAGGCGGCGGCGCTGGGATCGGCGATCCTGCATGGCCCACGCACCGGTGAGTCCGGGCCGGTGTTCGGCCGCCTTGGTGCCGCGCGGGCGACCCGGGCAGTCGCCTCGGCAACTGATCTTGGTGAGGCTTTGGGCGACGTCCTGGCCCCCGACCGCGCCGCACGTCTGGCGCAGGCGGCCTGGGCGGTAGCCAGCGAAGGGGCCGAAGTCACCGATACTGTGGTGCGGACCATTCGCGCGATCATGGACGGCGACGAATGATGCGCGCGCCGCGCTTCTGGTTCACCGCACCGGATCGCCCCGGCCTTGCGGCGCGGCTGCTTTCTCCACTTGGATGGCTCTATGCGGCAGGAACAGCGCGACGGCTGCGGCGGTCAGGCTATGCGCCGACGGTACCGGTCATCTGTGTGGGCAATCTGACAGCGGGCGGGGCAGGCAAGACGCCAACGGTGATTGCGTTGATAGAGCGGCTGGTTGCACGCTCCAAAGCGGTGCATGTGGTCAGCCGGGGCTACGGTGGGCGGCTTCAGGGACCGGTCCGCGTCGATGCGCTGCGGCATTCGGCGGACGAGGTCGGGGATGAACCGCTCCTCCTGTCGGCTTTCGCCCCGGTCTGGGTGGCGAAGGACCGGGCGGCGGGCGTGCAGGCGGCGGAAGCGGCGGGCGCGCGGGTGATCCTGCTGGACGACGGGTTCCAAAGCCCGGTTGTCAAGCCGTCCCTCGCCCTGCTGGTGGTGGACGCAAGTCGCGGCTTCGGCAACGGACGCTGCATCCCGGCGGGGCCGCTGCGGGAACCGGCGACGGTCGGCCTTGCCCGCGCCGATCTGGTGCTGACGATCGGCGACAAGGCGGCGCAGGATAGGTTCGATGCCGCTTGGGGCGGTCTTGTCGGCGCGCCTCGGCTGCGAGGTGCCCTGCTGCCGCTTCAGATGGGTATGGACTGGACAGGCGAGCGGGTGCTGGCCTTTGCAGGGATCGCCGACCCGGCGCGGTTCTTCGCGACACTTCGGGCCGAGGGTGCCGAACTCGTGCGCGGCGAGGCTTTGGCGGATCACGCGCCCCTGTCCGAAACACTGCTTCGCCGACTTGAGGCCGAGGCGGCTGCTGCGGGGGCACAGCTGGTGACGACCGAGAAGGACGCAGCCCGGCTTCCTGCGGCGTGGCGGGCGAAAGTGCTGACCCTGGTGGTCAGACTGCAGGTTCAGGACTGGTCTGCGCTGGACGCCGCAATGGACAAGCTTGCCCTCTAGGCTGGGAGAGGATCGCGTTTTCGACGAAGAATCGGGGCTTGCTGGTCAGACCTTCTTCCCCAACACGTCCGCTTGATGCTGTCCCAGCCGTGGGGCTGGCCGGTCAAGCGCCAGGTCCGCGCCAGAAAACGTCATCGGGCTGCGGACACCAGGCAGGCCCTCGGGCGCGATCTGCATCTTGCGGGCAATGACCTGGGGGTCGGCAAAGACCTCGGCCAGATCGTTGATCGGCCCGGCGGGCACTCCCGCCGCTTCGCAGGCCGACAGAAGGTCGGACTTGAGCCAGCCCTTCGTCGCCTCGGTGATCCGCGCCGTCATCTCTTCGCGGTTGGCGATGCGGTCGGCATTGGTCAGGAACTTCGGCGCGGTGGCCATCTCGTCCAGCGTCAGGATCTTGCACAACCGCTGATACTGAGTGTCGTTCCCGGTCGCGAGGATCAGCCAGCCATCCTTGCAGTCGAAGACGGCATAGGGGGCCAGGTTCGGATGCGCGTTGCCCATCAATCCCGGAGCGCGGCCGGAAGCGAGGTAGTTCATCGCCTGATTGGCCATGATCGACGTCGCCACGTCGAGAAGCGCCATGTCGATCTGCTGGCCCTCACCGGTTCGGCCGCGCTGCACCAAGGCCGCAAGGATTGCCGTTGCGGCATAGACGCCGGTGAAGATGTCGGCGACGGCGACACCAACCCGCTGTGGCTGACCGTCGGCGGGTCCGGTGACGGACATCAACCCCGACATGCCCTGAATGATGAAATCATACCCTGCACGATGTGCATAGGGGCCAGTCTGACCGAAGCCGGTGATCGAGCAGTAGATCAGCCGCGGGTTCACCTGGCGCAGGCTTTCCCAGTCGAGGCCGTATTTCGCCAATCCCCCGACCTTGAAGTTTTCGATCACCACATCCGCATCGGCGACAAGGCGGCGGACCGTTTCCTGCCCTTCCGGCGTGCGGAAATCGCATATGATCGACCGTTTTCCGCGATTGGTGCTGTGGAAATAGGCGGCGGTCTTCTCGCCGTCCGACTCGATGAAGGGCGGGCCCCAGCGGCGGGTGTCATCGCCTTCCGGGGCCTCGATCTTGATCACATCGGCGCCAAGATCGGCCAGAGTCTGGCCTGCCCAGGGGCCCGCCAGAATCCGCGCCAGTTCGATGACGCGGATACCGTCCAGCGGCGTGGCCATGTTACTTGGCCAGTTCGGCTTCGATGATCGCTTTCAGGTCAGCGTAAGCCATGTTGGAATGCTTGGCGCCATTGACGAAGAGCGTCGGCGTTCCCTGTACACCATCGGCCTCCATATTGGTCTGGAAGCGTTTGATCAGCGCCTCGGCATTGGCGGTGTCGTTCAAGCAGACCTCCATCGCCGCATCGTCCAGCCCGGCGGCAAGACCGATGGTCTTGAGGTTCTTCACCACTTGCATCGGGTCTTCGGAGGCGGCCCATTCCTGCTGTTTTTCGAACAACATGTCGTGGATCCCGAAATAGCGCATCTCGCCGCCACAGCGCGCCACAAGAGCCGCCCACAGTCCATAGCGATCGAAATAGACCTCGCGCATGGTGAAGTGGACCTTGCCCGTGTCGATATACTCTTTCTTCAGGTCACCAAAGACCGTCGCATGGAACTGCGCGCAATGCGGGCAGGTGAAGCTGGCGTATTCGACGATCTTGACGGGTGCATCGGGAGAGCCCAGCGAGAAATCACCCGGTCCGGATGCCGGGGTCGCGGTCTCTTCGGCCAGCGCCGGGGTCATGGCCGCAGTGGCGGCGGCGGCAAGGGCGATCATGGCCCGGCGGTTCAGTTTGATCATGGGTCGGCGTCCTTTTTCAGCCCGCAAGTCAGGTGCGGGGGCGAGTTAAGATGTTTTGTGCCAGCTGTTCAAGCGCGCTGCGCAATGAGGGGTCGGCCACGCCTTCGGCTGCTTCATGCGCCTTGGCCTGCGCCGCGGGGTCAGGGGCTTTCGGGGGCTTGGGGGCCGGGGTGAATTCGGCCTGACCTTCGGCGAAACCTATGGGGGCGGTCTGGGTCAGGTGGATATGGTTGATCGCGGAGTATCCGTAGACCGCATTCGCCCGCTGGATAAGCTGCGGCACGGCCATCTGCACCATTGGCGCCTCTGCCGACCGGACCAAAAGCGTGAGTGTCGCTCCGAACCCGCCCTTTCCGTAACTGATCTTCACCGGGCGGGTCTTGCGGGCCAGATCCTCGCCAGCAATCTCGGCCCAATGGGTCAAAAGCCGCGTCACGGCAAAGCCCCGTGCCTCGCCCGCCGCACGTACGGGGTCCTTCATCAGGCCGAATGCCGGTTCGAAACCACGTTGGCGGCGGTCGGCACTGGGTTCTGGCAGTGGTTTGCGGGCCATGTGCTCCATTTCCTTCTCTCCATTCTACCGCAGCCCCGCCGCCCCGCCAGTGTGCAACGCGCAATCGACGCATAAAGATTGCGTGACGCCGGGAAGAGACTGCCTCTGGTCCCGCCTCCCTGGTTGGCTATGTTGGCGGTCATGGACCTTCAGGTAACAGACCTCTGCCGCCAGCTTCTTGACTGGTACGACCGCCACGCAAGGGTGATGCCGTGGCGCATCGGGCCGAGTGATCGCGCAGCGGGGGTCGTGCCCGATCCCTACCGGGTCTGGCTTTCCGAGGTCATGCTGCAGCAGACGACCGTGGCTGCCGTGCGCGACTACTTTCACCGCTTCACCGCCCGCTGGCCGGATGTCGCCGCTTTGGCTGCCGCCCCGGATGCCGACGTGATGGGGGAATGGGCAGGCTTGGGCTACTACGCCCGGGCGCGGAACTTGCTGAAATGCGCCCGTGCCGTCGTGGCCGATCACGACGGGCGTTTTCCCACGACCCGCGAAGGCCTGCTGACCCTGCCGGGCATCGGCCCCTACACCGCCTCCGCCATCGCGGCGATTGCCTATGATGAGCCCGCTACCGTCGTTGACGGCAATGTCGAGCGGGTCATGGCGCGGATGTTCCGGGTCGAAACCCCGCTGCCCGCCGCAAAGCCTGGGCTTACTGCGCTGGCCGAACGGCTGACTCCGGCACTGCGCCCCGGCGATTATGCCCAGGCGGTGATGGACCTTGGCGCCACGATCTGCACCCCGCGAAGTCCCGCTTGCGGCATCTGCCCCTGGAGCCATGCCTGTGCCGCCCATCAGGCCGGGGACCAGGCCCACCTGCCGCGAAAGGCGCCCAAGGCGGAAAAGCCGGTGCGGCGCGGCGTGGTCTGGGTCGGCCACCGCAAGGGCGAACTCCTTCTGGAGCGACGACCCGAGCGCGGGCTTCTGGGCGGCATGCTCGGCTTTCCCGGCGACGGCTGGGACGGCGGCGGCGGTGACGCCCCTGCGATAGCCGACTGGCAAGACATCGGCGAGGTGCGACACACCTTCACCCATTTCCATCTGATCCTGCGGGTTCTGGTCGGGCAAGTCACCGGCCCGGCTTCGCGCGGCGACTGGGTGCATCGCCTGCGACCCTCGGACTTGCCCACCGTAATGCGCAAAGCCCATGATCTTGCCAGCGGCACTTTGAACAGTTGAGAGCCGACCGACTTCGGCTAAGGTACTGGCATGACCCGCGTCCCCCATCCCCTGCCCTTCTGGCTTTCGCTCGGCCTGCCTCCTCTGGCGATCTTTGCCATGCTCACGGGCGGCTGGTGGATCGCCCTTCTCCCGCTTGCCACTTGGTTCCTCTTCTCGCTCCTCGATGCCCTGGCGGGTCTGAACACCGACAACCCCGACCCCGCGACCCCCGCGGCCGAGCTGACGCTCCACCGCCTGGTGACGCTGATCTGGTTCCCGCTGCAGTTCGGGCTGCTGGGCCTGATGCTCTGGTACGTGCCAAGGACCGAGCATCTTGGGGTGACCGAAAGCATATTCCTGTTCTTCGGCATGGGCGTCGTGTCGGGGACCATCGGCATCAACTATTCCCACGAGCTGATGCACCAGAAGCCGAGGTCCGAGCGTTGGCTGGCCGATCTTCTGCTGGCCTCGGTGCTCTATTCACACTTCCGGTCCGAACATCTGCGGGTGCATCACATCCATGTCGGTACCCCCCGCGACCCGGTCACCGCGCGCTATAACGAAGGCTTTCACCGCTTTTTCCCGCGCGTGCTGCTGGCTTGCCCCCAGTCGGCGTGGAAAGCCGAGGTCGCGATGCTGGCCCGCAAAGGCCTCTCGTGGCACCACCCGACAAACCCCTTCTGGCGCTATGCCGCCCTGCAGGGCGCCTTCCTGATCCTGGCACTGGCCCTTGGCGGCTGGGCGGGCCTCGGCCTCTTCCTCGTCCAGGCCTTCACGGCAATCTGGCAGCTAGAGCTGGTGAACTACATCGAACACTACGGCCTGACCCGCCGCCATCTGGGCGAGGGCAAATACGAACACGTCCTGCCCCGCCACAGCTGGAATGCCGAACACCGGGCGTCGAACTGGCTTTTGATCAACCTCCAGCGCCACTCGGATCACCATTACAAACCCGACCGCCGGTTTCCGCTTCTGCAGACCTACCCGGATGACGAAGCGCCGCAGCTGCCCTACGGCTATCCGCTGATGACGATGGCCGCGATGGTCCCGCCGCTCTGGAAGCGGATCATGAACCGCCGGGTGAAAGACTGGCGGGCGCAGCACTATCCCGAGATCACCGACTGGCACGCTTACAACAAGGCACTGAACCCGGTCGCGGGGTAGGGGGCCGGACCTACAATCCGATCACGGCAAACGGCAGCTTTGCGGGACGGAGCGGTTACTACCCCTAAGCTGTAACCCGAACTATTTCGATGGCGCAGGATGGTCTTCTGACTGCGTCGGAGCGATCGAAATTTCGCACCAAGACGGTTTTTCAGAGACATACTCATGAAACTGGTTCTTGAGGCCAAGCTCAGTATCGAAGGCATTGGCGGCAATCGGAAAGCTGTCCTCGCCAGAAAGAATCTCTCCAAGCGATGTGCCGCAAATTCTGCAGAAGCATCTGCCGTACTTGTAAGGGGGAGCGGGCTGGTAGAGCGCGACGTGGTCTTTCCCTTGGATCCATTTCAGGTCTTCCCGTTTCACAAACACAATGGTGCTTGCACCCACCTTGCGGCAGCGAGAGCAATGACAAGTGCCCATTGTCGAGGGCTTGTTCAGCAGTTCAAACCTGACCGCTCCACAGCAACAGCTTCCCTCAATCATCTTGTCACGTCTCCCAGTCAAAGCTCCGTATGGGGAGAACATTATAGGAACATATGAAATAGAGCAATGGCGACTATGGGCTAAGCCGCCAAAGAGGCTTCTCCGAACCGATGGTCATGACCCCAAGCACTTGCTCTCAGCACACCACCTCGATCAGACGCGGCCCGCGCTGGGCCATCGCGTCGGCAAAGGCCGCGGTGAACCCGGCCATGTCGCTGACGCGGATGGCTTGCACACCATGGCCCTTGGCCAGCGCCACCCAGTCCAGTTCCGGCCCCTCGACATTGAACATCTGTGCGGCATTGCGGCCGATCTCGTTCACCCCGACCGCTGCCAGCTCGTCACGCAGGATCTGGTAGCCCCGGTTGGCGAAGATAACCGTGGTCACGTCCAGCCCCTCACGCGCCATGGTCCAAAGGGACTGCAGCGTGTACATCCCCGACCCGTCGCCCTCCATCACCACCACTTTGCGGTCCGGACAGGCCACTGCCGCCCCCACTGCCGCAGGAAGACCAAAGCCGATGGAACCGCCGGTAATCGTCAGCGCGTCATGACCCCGCGCGCGCTTGAGGCCCGGCGCAAGGAAATATGAGGCCGAGACCCCCTCATCCACCACAATCGCATTGTCAGGCATCAATGCCGCGACCGCTTCACCCACCTTCGCCACGGTCAGGGCACCCTCGGGCAAGGCGGGCAGGTCCAACGGCACATAGTCGTCCGGGCTAAGCTCGGCCTCGCCCAGCGCCTCGGCCAGGGCGCGCAGGGTCCAGTCGATGTCCATTTCGCGGGCGCAGAGGTCGATCAGTCGGGTGTTGGGGTCGTCGGGGGTCGAGGGTTTGCCGGGATAGGCGAAGAACCCGGCAGGGCGGGTGGTGCCGCAAAGGACCAGCGCCGGCGCGCCGTGCAGAAGTTGCAGGTTCTCTTCCATCCGGTAGGCCATGCGTTCGATCTTCACCGTCCCGGCCCCCCGCCGGAAGCGGGCGGCGAAGAAGGGCTGCATCAGTCGCGCGCCCGCCGCCTTGGACAGACGTTTGGCCAGAAGCCCGAGGTCAGTCCAAAGCGCCGGTCCATCGACCAGAAGCACCGCGCCGGGCAGACGCAACGCCCTGGCGGCGGCAGCGATTTCGTCGGGTGACGGGCGGTGCCGCGGCGGCGGTGGCGGGGCAACCGCATGACCGGTCGCCGCATCCCAGGCCATGTTCGCAGGCAGGATCAGCGTGGCGATCTGCCCGTTTTTCGCCCGCGCCGCCTGGACTGCATCGGCCCCGTCCTGCGCCACCCGGCCCGGTTCGGACGTGACGCGGGTCCAGTGGGACACCGTCTGGCTGATCCCGATCGTGTCGCCCTTCAGTGGCGCTTCGAACCGCAGGTGATAATCGGCATGGTCGCCCATGATGTTCAGGACGCCACTTTGCGCCTTGCGGGCATTGTGCAGGTTGGCGAAAGCGTTGCCGAAGCCGGGGGCAAGGTGAAGAAGCGTGGCTGCGACCTCGCCCGACATCCGGAAATACCCGTCGGCCGCGCCAGAGACGCCACCTTCAAAGAGGCAGAGGATGCAGCGCATGTCCGGGTGGCGGTCGAGAGCGGCGACAAAGTGCATCTCGGACGTGCCGGGGTTGGCAAAGCAGATGCTAACGCCAGAAGCCAGAAGGGTCTCCACCAAGGTCTCAGCGCCGTTCATCTGCCCCTCCGTCCTGATCCACGGCCAGAAGACCGCATTCCAGGGAAGGGCACAACCCGGTAGCTTTTGGTCGCGGGTTAAGAAAGCTCTAACGCCCGCAAGCAAGTATATGATTTCACTGCACGAATAGAATTTGTCCACCGTGGACACAAGAAAAAGCCCCGCCGTGACATCACGGCGGGGTCAAGGTGTCCCCCAGGCGGTCCGGGGGACAGGCGTGTTCCGATATCTCAGTGGGTGCGGCTGCCGTCAGCCTCCATCTCGGCGCGGATCTGCTGGCGCAGGATGTCGATCGGCACCATCTTCCCGTCGCGCTTGAAGTGCCAGTAGGTCCAGCCGTTGCAGCTTGGCGCGCCTTCCAGTGCCGCGCCGACCTGATGGATCGACCCCTTCACATCATTCCCGATCAGCGTGCCGTCAGCGCGCACCTTGGCCATGAAGCGGTTCCCAAGCGAGAAGAGCTGTTCCCCCGGCCGCAGCATGCCGCGTTCGACGACCTGACCGAAAGGCACCCGCGGCTCGGCGCGTTTTGAGCCAGAGACCTCCAGTGCCGATGCATCGAATTTGCGGACGCGGGCGATACGGTCGGCGGCGGCCTGGCGGTAGGCCGCCTCGCGTTCGATCCCGACGAAATCGCGGCCCAGCATCTTGGCCACCGCGCCGGTGGTGCCGGTGCCGAAGAACGGGTCCAGTACCACGTCGCCCGGGTTCGTCGTCGCCACGATCACCCGGTGCAGCAGCGCCTCCGGCTTCTGCGTGGGGTGGGCCTTGTCGCCGGCCTCATTCTTCAGCCGCTCATGCCCGGTGCAGAGCGGGATGACCCAGTCCGACCGCATCTGGATGCCGTCGTTCAGGGCCTTCAGCGCCTCATAATTGAAAGTGTACTTCGCCGCCTCGTCCCTGCTGGCCCAGATCAGAGTCTCATGTGCGTTGGTCAGCCGCTTGCCCTTGAAGTTCGGCATCGGGTTCGACTTGCGCCAGACCACGTCGTTCAGCAGCCAGTAGCCCTGGTTCTGCAACTCGGCCCCCAGACGGAACACGTTGTGATAGCTGCCGATCACCCAGATCGCCCCGTTGGGTTTCAACAGCCGCTTCGCTGCCGCCAGCCAGGCCGTCGTGAAGGCGTCATAGGCCGCAAAGCTTGAAAACTGGTCCCAGTGATCATTGACGGCATCGACCAGCGAATTGTCGGGCCGGTGCAGCTCTCCCTTGAGCTGCAGATTGTAGGGCGGGTCAGCGAAGATCATGTCGACAGAGCCTGCGGGGAGGGCATTCATCACCTCGATGCAATCACCCGCAAGGATCTGGTTCAGCGGCAACAAGTTTGCCGCTGTGGTCAATTTGGTCGTCATGCTTTGCCTCTGCCCCCGGCATCTGGTGTGCCGATATTGTAGGGGAATCATGAGTCAGGGATGATTCGCCGTCAAATTCTTTATTGAATCAACAGGTTATAGAATTCTCTTGATACAAGATGTTGTGTACTGGCTTGAACGAACGCCTATGCCAAGGGGACACACCAAGGTTTCGCAACGCGGCCAGATGTGCCTTTGTCGGATAACCCGCGTTCGCCTCCCAGCCGTAGCCGGGGTGCTGTTGCGCCAAATCCACCATGATCCGATCGCGCGTAACCTTGGCGATGATCGAGGCCGCCGCGATCGACAGGCACTTTGCATCCCCTTTGACGATCGCGGTCGCCGGGCAGGTCAGGCCGCGCGGGATCAGGTTGCCATCGATCAGCGCATGGTCTGCCTTCAGGCCCGCCACCGCCCGCTCCATCGCCAGATGACTGGCCCGCAGGATGTTCAGCTGGTCGATCTCCTCGACCGTTGCGTGGGCCACGCTGACTTCCGCTGCCGCCATGATCTCGGTGTAAAGTGCCTCGCGCCGGGCGGCCGTCAGCAGTTTTGAATCGTTCAGGCCGTCGGGGATATGCGCCAGGTCCAGACGCACGGCCGCCGCCGTCACCGGCCCAGCAAGGGGACCACGCCCGACCTCGTCCACCCCCACCACCCGCAAGGCGCCGGAGATGAGGGCTGCCGTTTCATGCCGAAAGTCTGGGAGGATGCCCGCCATGTCCCGGGACTATCCCGAAATCGGCCCGCAAAAAAGCCCGCCCACGAAAAAGAGGGTGGGAGCTGCTCACCCTCCCACCCTTCAGGAAGAAGCGGGGGATGATTGGCCCCCCGCTTCGCCCAGGCCACCTCAGCGGCCCGAGAACTAGCGACCCGAGACCCTGAAGCCGGCGTCACGCAGGCATTGCGCGCTGTAAACTCGGTCGCGTTCGCCAAATATCGTCGCTCCGTTTGCGCAGCCGCGAGGCAGGCGGTAGTCGAAGCCTTCCTGGCGCAGGCAGCTTTCGGGATAGAGCGTGACAGACCGTTCCGCCCCGTCGATGGAGATGGCACAGACCGACGGCACCCGTGGCTGCCTGACCGGCTCGGGCACCGGCGCGGGCTTGTCCTTGTCCTTCAACTCATGTGCTATAGCGCCAATGACGATTGCCGCGATCAAAGCCTTCGCAAGGTCGTCTTTCTTTTCGGCCTTTGCCGGAATGGCGGTCGCCAGCACCAGCGCCAAAGCTGCGGCGCCCCCGGTGATCATCGCGGCGAAGCGACGACCGGACAGGTTGGTTTCTGCAATCCCCTGCGACGGGACGCGGCGGGACTTGCTTCTGAATTCGACAGACATGGGTGCCTCCTGTTGCGGTTTTCTGGTTGTGGCGGCCCGCCGACCCATGGCCTGACGAACCCGATGACCAAGCCTCGCCCCGCGACGCGTCCGTAAGCAATATCGCAAGCCTGCTAGACGATAGCAGGGCGGAAAACGCGACTTGCTATCCGATAACAAGCTGCGAAAAGCTCACATGATATTGAATATCAACGCGTCCACGCGCATTCTCTGATGGTAAATCGAGCAGCCGTTCCTCTGGAGCCGGAAAATGAAAAAACTGATCACATCGACTGTCCTTGCGCTGGCACTTGCCGGACCTGCGGCGGCGGAGTGTTATGCAGACTACAAGGCCAAGCGTGACGAACCCTTGCAACTGCACTACGGTGTCGCACAAGTGTCGGACGGCAGTTGCAGCCGTGGTGCGGCCGAAGGCGAATTGGCGCCGAGACTGGCGGGCGATGGCTGGACGCTTCTGAACGTTCTGTCCACATTCGGGCCCGAAGGTCTTGAGGAAAGGAAAGCGAGTGCCGGAGAATACTTCCTCCGTTACTGAAAGTCTGAAGGCCGGCAACCGCGTGGTTGCCTTCGGAATTGCAGCTATCGTCCTCATCCTACTGGCAGCGGCGCTGTTTCTGTTCCTAAGCTTGCCTGACGCGAATGCCTTCAACGCGCGCGTCGAACGGATTTTCATCGAGAATGATGATCTGAACACCGGGGCCGAGATCAAACTGCTGGAGATCCTTGCCCAGTCAGGCACCTCGTTCTCTGAGGTACTGACAAGCTACCGGTCGGTGATTTTTGTACTTCTGGTCTTTTCGACCGCGCTTCTGATTGCGGCACTGGTGTTTCTGGTGATGATCATCGCCTTGAACCGCCGCATCTCGGCTATTCAGCGGTCGGGCATTCAGGTCGCAAGCCTGATGATCAGCCGAGAAGCGCGCGCAGTCTATATCAACGACCTTGAGTTTCAGCTGACTGAAGCGGCGCTGGAAACGCTCTCGGTTCTGGCCGAGGCCCGGATGGATGACGAGGTCCTGACCGGCGCGCAGATCGAGGCGGTGATTTCGGGTCGCAATGAACTTGAGTGTGACGAGGCCGCCGGGGCGACAAGGGTAAAGCGCCTGCGCGATACGTTGGGCAACCAGCTGGTGTCCGAGCTTCTGGTCAAGACCATCGCCCGCCGCGGGTACATGCTGGCGGTTGGCAAGGATACGATCCGGATGATTTGAGGCGGGACTGACTCGCAAAAGCGAAAGTCCCTGATTCCGGGTCCGCGGCGTCCTAAGAGCTAAACATGTGACCGATATGCGAAGTTCAGAAGGGTGCCTGGGCCACGAAGGAAACGCGCTCCTTCGTGGCGGGGTGGTGGAGGGTCAGCGTCTCGGCATGCAGCATGAGGCGGGGATAGTTGTGGCGGGTGTCAGGGGCGTAGATCTGGTCGCCGAGGATGGGATGGCCCAACGCCAGCATATGGACGCGAAGCTGGTGACTGCGGCCGGTGTGTGGGGTCAGGAGAACGCGGGTCTCGGTTTCGCTGCGGGCCATGACTTGCCAGTCGGTCTGGGCGGGGCGGCCCTTGGGGTCGACTTTCTGGCGGGGCCGATACTCCCAATCGCTGCCAAGAGGGAGGTCGATGGTGCCGCTTTCACCCTCGATCCGACCGTGGACGCGGGCGATATAGGTCTTCTCTGCCCGCCGTTGTTCGAATTCCTGGCCGAGGAAGCCCTGCGCCTGCTTGGTCCGCGCGAAGATGATGACCCCGGACGTGTCGCAGTCCAGCCGATGCACGACCAGCGCATCCCAGCGGGCGGCTTGCAGACGGGTGATCAGGCAATCCTGACGCCCCTCCAGCTTGCCGGGGACGGTAAGAAGGCCTGCGGGCTTGTCCATGACTAGGACCAGCGCGTCCTCATGCAGGAAGTGCAGGGGGGTGTCGGGGGGGAAATAGTCGAAATCGGGGATGAGCGATGGGTCAGACAATCCGGTGCCCTTCGGCTTTAAGTCGGGCGTGGAGGTGGCGGATATGGGCGGGGCCGACCTCGCAGCAGCCGCCGATGATGGTGGCGCCCTGCGCGACCCATTGCAGGGCGAAGTCGGCGTATTTCTCGGGCGTCAGGTCGTGGCGGTGGGTAAGTTCCTTTACCGTCGGCGCGTCCTTCAGGAAGTTGCCGGAGATGTGGGTGAAACCATTGGCATAGGCGCCAAAGGGCTTGCCCATGGGTTTAAGGGCCGCAAGGGCATCAGCCATCGCCTCGGGGACCGAGCAGTTCGCGAGGAGGGCTTCAATGGGATGATGGAGCAGGCGGGCGAGGTCGGAGACGGGCTCACCCGAGCGGAGTTTGGTGCCATCATGATCATCGACCGAGATGGAGAGCCAGACGGGTTTATTGGCGGCTTGCGCACCGATGACGGCCCCTTCGGCGGCCTCAGTGGAGGCGGCGGTTTCGATCAAGATGAGGTCAACATGGGGGGCAAGGATGCGGGCGATCTCGGCGTATTTCGGGGCGGCCTCGTCAACGGGCTCGGTCAGGTCGGGGCGGTAGCTGGCCTGCAGGGGGCCCATCGAGCCAGCAATGCGGGTGTTCGGATAGGCGGCCCGGGCCTCATGCGCCTCGGCCAGGGCGCGGAGATGGAGGGCGTGGAACATGGGATCAAGACCGAAGCGGGCCAGCCGGTCATGGTGGATGGCGTAGGTGTTGGTCGTGGCGACTGTGGCCCCGGCGGTGAAGTAATCGGCGTGGATATCGCGGACAAGGCCGGGATGGTCCAGCATGACGCGGGTGGCCCAAAGGGGGGTGGGGTCGTCACCGGAGCGGGCGACGAGTTCCTGGCCCATGCCGCCGTCGAGGAGCGTGATGGTGGTCATGAAGGATACGTGCGTCCGGTGGCGTAAGAGATCAAGGGGCTCGACGGATACGATCAGGGAAAGCTGGCCGCGAGGGATAGGAGTGCCGTAACGCGGAGACTTGGAACCATGTCCTTGTCTGCAAAGGAGAGGCCACGCAACCGCGTGGACGCGGCCTCATCGGCAAAGCCCAGACTGTCTTGCGCCTTCGCGATCTGCGCCATCGCCTGTGTCCGGTAGGAAGGAAGCGGATAGTCCGCGTCGTCGCGTCCCGCGTGATCGTCAACCAAGGATTGAAACACCTTCTTTGACTTGGCCATTTGGCCGGAGCCATAGAGCGTCTGCGCCCAAGCGATTGAGACCTCGACATGGAGATAGGGGCTGCGAATGCCGGGTAATAGGGCAGGCGCGAGCATCGGGTCTTTGGCAAGAAGGGCCATGTTGATGCCATAAGACATGCCGCCAGCGTAGGGTAGTGTTTCCAGCTGCTCGGCGATTTTTTGCGCATCTAGAAGAAGCCCGTAGTCCACAAGGGCAAGGCCGGCATCGCGAAGGCCTTCATTGACCGCCCAGGCAGGTGCTCCATCGCCCAGCGACAGCAGCTCCTGAAGGGTTGCATCGGCAGCGTCTTTGTCTTTCAGGCGGAGCTGTGAGATCAGGAACTCTTTCAGTCGCCACGCCTTCCGATCACGATCCTCGGGTTTTCGCGATGGTGAGGAGGCTTTTTCAAAGAGGACCGCGGCCATGTCAGAGGAACCGGTAAGTTGAAGCAGCGTCGCGACACGGATCAGGTTGGCCGGGTTTGAGGTATTGTAAGCGTGCAAAGAACCGGCACTTTGTCTAGCTTGGTCAATCACTTCAAACGCGGCTTCGGCATTCTGCCGGGCGATGGTGGCCTTGCCAAGCGATAGGGCAAGATCAGCGGAGGCGATCAGTACCGAGAGCCCCCACTCCTGCATGCCTTCTCTTCCTGTCGCGCTGGCGAAAACTTCGGCGAACTGCGCCTCGGCATCTTCTAAAGAGCCCGCCGTATGCAAGGCGCGCGCAGTCAGCAATCGTGCCTGCGCCTTAGTTTTCGGGTCATCGGCGCGGTCGAGAAGGGCGGTCACTTCCGCCGTCTGTCCGGCGGTCGCATATGCTTCGGCGAGCGCCAAAAGCGCACGGCCGCGATGCGGGGAGTCGCGGTCCTGCATCAGATCATAGGCAGCGACCGCACCGGCAAAGTCGCGGTTGCTCAGGTGCTTCTCGAAAATCAGAAACAAGGCACGGTCCCGCTCGCCCCATCCGTCAGAGATGGAAAGGGCAGTCGTGAGCGCGAGGTCCAACTCTCCCACCACAAGCATTTGCCGCACCATAGTGATCTTGAAGGATCCCTCGGCAGTTCCTTGTTCAACTGCCAGGTTGGGAAACTGGCGCTCTGCGACGGTATAGGCTTCATCCCAGCGACCGAGCGCCAGAAGTGTGCTCTCGTCAGCTTCAGTGAGGGTCAGCGTCCGCTCGGCTCCAGCCACGTCGCCTGCCTTGGCCTGGGCGGCGGCAACCTGGTTCAGAACCCAGGGCAGTTCGCGAGGCCGTTCTTCTTCCAGTGCTGCAACCAGGGCGAGGGTGAACAGGCACCCCTGCCTGACCTCCGCCGCGCAGACCGCCTTGGCCCGGGCAAACTCCTCCGCCGTCGGCGGGCCGGTCTCGGCGTGCGCCACCAACGTCGTGAGGCTCATAGCGAGGGCGAGAATGCGCATCAGGTGGCGTCCTTGAAGACTTCGGCGAGGAGGGGGGTGAGCCAGGCTTCGTCCTCGGTGGTGAAGGCGGCGGGGGTGTCGCTGTCGAGGTCGAGGACGCCAAGGAGGTCGCCGCGCCCGTTCCAGACGGGCAGGACGAGTTCGGACCTCGTACTGGAGGAGCAGGCGATATGGCCGGGGAAGGCCTCGACATCCGGGACGTTTTGGACCTGGCCAGTGCGGGCGGCGGCTCCGCAGACGCCTCGGGAGAAGGGGATGACAAGGCAGCCGTGGCCGCCCTGGTAGGGGCCGATTTTCAGCAAGCCGGGGGCTACGACGCGGTAAAAGCCGGTCCAGTCGGCATAGGGGTGGGCGTGGTGAAGCTCGCACACGACGGTGGCCATCAGGGCGACGGTGTCCGTCTCGCCATGGGTCAGGGCGCGGATCGCGGCGGTGATGGCGAGGCGGTCAATCTCAGTAGCCAAGGGCGCAACCATCCTTTCTGGGGTCCGAGGCGCCGATCAGGATATCACCGTCGATCAGGATCGCCTGTGCGCCGCCGAGGGGGGTGTGGGGGATGCTGACCACGTGGCCAATCGCTGTAAGTTCGGCCCGGACGGTGTCGGAATAGCCACGCTCCACCAGCATGCCGTCCGCGCCTGAGAAGCAGCGGGGCGCGTCGATTGCCTCCTGCGGGCCCAAACCGTAGTCGGTGAGGTTGGTCACAAAGCGGGCATGGCCACAGGGCTGGTATGCACCCCCCATGACGCCGAAGGGCATGATCACACGTCCATCACGGCGCAGCATGCCGGGGATGATGGTGTGCATCGGGCGTTTGCCGCCGGCGGCCTCATTCGGGTGGCCTTCCTGCAGCGTGAAACCCGCGCCCCGGTTCTGGAAATTGATCCCGAACTTTGAGGAGGCAAAGCCAGAGCCGAAGCCGTGGTAGATGGAGTAGATCAGCGAGACGGCCATCCGGTCGCGGTCGACGACGGTGATGTAGATCGTGTCCTTGTGGATGGCTTCCGTTAGCGGGGCGGCGGCGGGCATCGCGCGTTTGTGGTCGATCAGGGCGGCAAGCTTTGCCGCCGTTTCAGGCGCGAGCATATGGCCCAGCCTTGTGGTCTGCTCGGGATCGGCGATGAAGCGGTTGCGGGCGTCATAGGCAAGCTTGGCGGCCTCGGCCTCGATATGGGCGCGTTGGCTGCCGAACGGGTCCATCGCAGGAAGATCAAAGTGTTTCAGGATGTTAAGCATCAGGATCGCGGTGGCGCCCTGGCCGTTTGGGGGGTGTTCGACCAGTTCGACGTCACGGTAGGGGCCAGAGACCGGCGTGCTCCAATCGCAAGCCGTTGCGGCCAGATCGTCGTGGGTATGGCTACCACCAAGGGCCTGGAGCGACGCGATCATGTCCTCGGCCACCTCGCTTTCGTAGAACCCGGCACGGCCTTCGCGCGCGATGCGGCGGAAGACCTCGGCCTGGCCGGGCGCGCGGAAAATCTGGCCGGGGGTCGGAGTTTTGCCGCCAAACGTGAAGAAATCCCGCGCGGCGCCCTTCAGGCAGGCGATGTCCTCGGCCCAGTCAAAAGCCACCCGAGGGGCGACCGGGATGCCTTCCTCGGCATAGCGGATCGCGGGGGCAAGGATGCGATCCAGGGGAAGGCGACCATGTTCGGCACTCAGTCGGCAGAAGGCATCGACTGCACCGGGAAGGGTAACGGCTTCAATGCCCTGGATCGGAATGGCGGTCAGACCCGTTGCCCGCAGCGCCCGACCGTCAAGGCCCCTTGGCGCCCGACCTGAGCCATTAAGGGCAAGGACGTCCTCGGACCCAGCAGGCTTCAGAAGCACGAAGCAGTCGCCACCGATTCCCGTCATCTGCGGTTCGGCGATGCCAAGGACGAAGGCCCCGGCAATTGCGGCGTCCACCGCATTGCCCCCGAATTTCAGAATCTCGATCGCGGTTTCGGCGGCAGTGGGGTGCGAGGTGGCGCACATGCCATTCTGAGCATAGACGGCCGAACGGCCTGGAAGGTGTAGGTCGCGCATATGTCCCCCAGTGGTTGCAACAAGGCTAAGCCGCGACCTGCGGGAAGCCAAGAGGAGAGGGAACCCTGGCATCCATTTGAGGGTTGGACGGTCAATCCAGATGCCAGGGTGCAGCGCATCGGCCACGAGAGATGCTTAGCCCGGATGTAAGGCGCTGTACGCACGTCGCTGTGTTGGGATTGCGGCAGGAATGGACAGCTCTAATGTTCCAAACCGCCCGTCGGAAGCGTGAAGCTGAGCCGATTGCAGTCGCCCGTCCGCACATAGGCCAGGTTCAGCGTAAGCGTCCGGATCAGATGCCAGCCGAAGCCGCCCTCGGGTAAGTCCTCCAGCGCGGTATCAGGTCCGCAAGGCAACTTTCCTTCGGGCAACTGACCTAGGGGCATCGCCTGCCCCTGATCGACGATCAGGCCGCTGATCCCAAGCGGAACCGGCGTCAGCGTCACCGACACTGTCCCCGGACTGCCGGCATAGGCATGTTCCGCCACGTTGTTCAGGATCTCGGCCAGGACAAGTTCGGCTGTGCCCCGATCATCGGGCGTCAGCCCGGCAAGCGGCGGCAGACCCAACATCTGCGCAAGGCTTTCCCGCACGGAATCGGGGTCGGCTTTAAGCACAAGGTGCAGGTCGGTCACCAGGACGTCCTGATCAGGCGCTTGCTGCATGCGAGACGGCAGCCTCGAGCGAGGGGTGAATGGTAAAGATGCTGTCCATCCGGGTCAGGCGAAAGACCTTTTCGACCGTCGGCGTCAGGCTGGAAAGCTCCAACGCACGATCTGGGCCGAGAAGCTTTTTCACCGCGACGATCGCGCCAAGACCGCTGCTATCAAGAAACTGCACCCGGGCTAGGTCAAGCACGACGCGCTGGGTGCCATCCCGCGTGACGTCGCGCATCTTTTCCTTGAATTGAATCGCGGTGGCGGCATCGATTCGATCTTCGATCACCAGAATTGAAAGCACCTTCGGTCTGGTCTGAGTCTGCAGTTGCATCTGGATACCCCTTGGCTTGCGTTTCAAGCAGGCTAGGCGCAAAGAGTTAGCAACTGGTAAGCGTCAATTGAGCTGGAAGGTCACCGGATAGCGACCGTCTTCGAAATCGCCGAAGAGATCGCCAAGGTCGGGATGATCGACGGGTTCGCCGGTCTCGTCGGGGACGAGGTTCTGCTCGGACACATAAGCGACATAGTGGCTTTGACCGTTTTCCGCCAAGAGATGGTAGAACGGCTGGTCCTTTGACGGGCGGCTGTCTTCAGGGATGTTGTCATACCATTCTTCGGTATTCGAGAACATGGCATCCACATCAAATACGACGCCCCGAAACGGATGCTTCCGATGACGGAGGATCTGTCCAATATGGTATTTGGCGTGGGTCGTGAGCATCGAGAGTCCCCCTGGTTTCTTTACGCCCTTGGGGCTGGGCTGTCCATATTCGCGCGCCGCCGCGCCGGAAACAGTCTGTGGGCTGAACCCATACAGTCCGAAAAGCTCGCGGATTTCTGAAGGAAAGGTCAGGTGTTCCCCATTTCATCCTGGGCCTGAATGAGCTAGTGTTTTCGCAAAAGAAGAAGAGCACGAGGGGCAGATGAGCAGGTTTCTCCGTGCGTCGGTGGTAGTGCTATGTCTGGCGTCCTGCGGGGGCGGTGGTAGCAACTATTCTGCGCCGAGGCAGTTGGACGACGCATGCGCGATCATTCGCGAACGGCCGCAGTATCTGCGGGCGATGAACTCGGCTGAACGGCGCTGGGGCATTCCGGTCCATGTGCTAATGGCCACGATCTACCAGGAATCGAAGTTTGTCGGCAATGCGCGGACGCCGCATACTTTTGCGCTCGGCGTAATCCCGATGGGTCGGCAAAGCACGGCCTACGGCTACAGCCAGGCGCTTAATGGGACATGGGAGGAGTATCAGCGTGGCGCCGGCGGTCGCCGGGCGAAGCGTGACGATATCGGCGATGCGACGGATTTCATGGGATGGTACATGGACGAGTCCACCCGTTCGCTAGGCATCTCCAAGGACGATGCCGAGGCGCAGTATCTAGCTTATCACGAAGGCCGGACGGGGTATGCCAATGAGAGCTATCTGGGGAAGCCCTGGCTGGTGGAAGTTGCCGCCGCAGTCGGCGAGCGAGCAGAGACATACCGCGCGCAGCTGAGCACCTGCCGCTAATCAATCAGTCCACGAACTCTCGACGAAAATTCTGGGTTGATGCGCCGGGATCAGTTCTGCCGCTTCTCGATCTCGGCGCTGATGTTGAACAGCGACCCCCCGAGCTTGCCGCCTTTCTGCATCTCACCAAGGATCACCGTCGTTTGCGCGCCAAGGTCATCGGTGATCACCCATTGCCGCAACTCCACCGGGTCGGCCGTGAAGACCAGCTCGATCGTGCCGTATTCCGGGTTCTCGGGGTCCTGCGCGCGAACGCGGGTTGAGGTACCATCCTCGGAATGACCCACCACCATCTTTGCCCGACCAAGATCAATGTTGGCGGCCAGGATCAGGTTCAACGGCGTGCGTTTCAGCGGGTATTGCTCGGGTGGTTGGTTCGACTTGGCATCGAAGATCGCGACGTTGTTTGATCCGGCGATCACCAGACTTCGGTCAGGGGGCGCGTACTCGAAACGCACTCTGCCTGGCCGGTGGATGAAGATCTTTCCGGTCGAGATCGTGCCGTCTGCGTTGACCTGAGTGAAATCTGATTCGACCGTGGTGAGGCCGTTGAGATAGTCGGAAAGGGCGGCCAATGGAATTTTCTCGGCCGCTGCGGGAAGCGGCAGGAGAAAGGCGAGCGGGGCCAGAAAGGCAAAATATCGGTTCATGACGCGAATATAGCGGGGCTCCGCTGCCGATGCACCCCCGGGCGGAATGGGCTCGCAAGGACGTGCCGACGGCGTGAGGGAGCGTGTGTCAAGCGGACTTTGCAGAAACGACACATTGACCTATCACCGCGCGGCTACAAATGCGCAAATTCTATGGCTTTTGCACTAAAGTGCAGACTTGATGTCGTGCGACGGCGTGAACTGCTACGGGCGGTGTCTGGCGAGACTGGAGAAGTCGGTGAAAACGCGCAACGGACTGGTGGACTACGGCCGCTTCGTCGCGGCGCTTGGGATCGTCTGGTTCCACACCCAGGTGCTTGGGGACCGGGTCGCCTATATTGCGCTGCCGTTCTTCCTGGTCCTGTTGACGATGCCATCCGGAGCGACCCTTGCCTCGCGCGCCGAGCGACTTATGGTTCCTTTCGTCGTCTGGTCGGCGATCTTCGCCATTGTGCATGTCGTCTTTGCCGTAAAGTACCATATGCCCGCTTTGGGATGGTGGGATTGGAACATGCTTCTGACTGGGACCTGGATCCATCTATGGTTCCTGCCTTTCGCCTTCATCGCCGCGATACTAGCCCCATGGTTCCAGCACCCGCTGGCATCGCTCGGCGCGGCTTTGCTGACTGCGACGCTACTCGTACTCTACGGGACGCCGGACCTGGTGCCTTTCGGGCAATGGAGCTTTGGTGTGATCCCGGTCCTTGTCGGATTTGGCTTCTTTTCATGGGGGTGGAGGCTTGCGGTCACGACCCTGATCGGAAGCTGGCTGATCCTGCATTTCGGTCGACCATCACCCGACAACCTTACGATCCTGGTCGGGACGGGACTGGCGCTGGGCATCCTGTCTTTCCGCCTTCCGGCGACCCCGGTTTCAAATTGGTGCGCGCGGCTGTCGATCTGGATCTATCTTGCCCATCCGTTGGTCATCCTTCTTGGGCAATCGCTTCGGATCACCTGGGTGGAGTTGGGACTGTTCTCGCTGGTAGGCAGTATTGTGCTAGCGCAGGTGATTGAGACGGGCATGCAGGCGTCGCGCAAGGGGCGGTTGGAATTCTAACTTGGTTGCGGAAGACCCGCCCAGCCTGGATGTCGCGGCTGCGGAAGGTCCCGTATGATGTTGATTTGCATCATACTGAGCGATTTCTCCTACAGACTGCCACGACTATCGCGGCGGGTTGCCGCACTGGTCCCCCACGGCGCTAGCCATTTTGGCTGATCAAAGTCTGACGGACTGTTCGACCTTTTTCATCTGGACCCGGGCCTGGCCGGGATTGGCCGACCCCTTGTCCAGCGCGACGCACAGAAAGACCTTCGGCGAGTTCTCCAACGGGCGGATCAGGTGCAGCTCTTTGCCAAGAGAAATAAGGATATCGTCGACGCGGTCTTTGACTTTCAGGGTGTCGATTGCCTTGAAATTGGCGCGCGCTACCCCGACATTCGCCGATATCGCGGCTTCGTGATCGAACGCGTCGCCTCCCCCTTCTCCAACCATCACGAATCCGGTTTCGCTATCGACCAGCCAGCCGCCGATCAAGCCGTTGATCTCATTTAGCCCCGAGATATCAACCGAAGCGACCCTGGTCTTCGGCCGACGCGCCCGCGCCAAAATGGCTTCTTCTGTGGACTGCGGTTTTTGTGCCTGTGTGCGTGAGACGTCCGACGGCAGCGCGCGCCGCAGAAGGACAACTTTCCTGTCAGCAAGGTTCTGCGGCTTTGGAAGGACCCGAAGCCAATCCGCTGCCGTCTGAAATCGATCCGCCGGCAACACGGCCATTGCTTTGTCGATGCTTTCCAGAAAGCCGGGCGGGTAACCCATGACCGACCCGGCCAGCGGCAGGCAGGGGTCTAGCTGCTTGCAAGCCTTGGCGGCAAGGCGGGCCTGGCAGTTGACCGGGGCGACCTTGGCGATGGCATGATAAAGAGACGCCGCCAGCGAATAGATGTCGCTCCAGGGTCCGCTGTTGCCACCGGCAGCGTAGAACTCGTGCGGGGAGTAGCCATCCTTGACGACGCTGAGCCCAGAGTACTTGTTCTCGACGCCGACCTCGCTTTGACGGGCAGCGCCAAAGTCGATCAGAACCGGCTCGCCAGAGTGCGTCACAAAGATGTTGTCGGGGGAGATGTCGCAGTGCAGAAGCTGGTTGTCGTGAACATGCCCGATCGCAGAGATCAGCTTCCTTGCGATCGCGACGACCTGATCCGGCGTCAGTGTCGCCTTGTTTTCATCGATTATCTCAAGAAGATCATATCCCTTGATATAGTCCATCGCCATATAGGCCGTATCATTGTCCTCAAAGACCTGATGCACGCCGACGATGTTCGGGTGCTTTAGCCGTGCAAGGCTGCGGGCCTCATAGAGGAAGCTCTTGACGACCCTTTGCATCTGGCCTTGGGCGCTTTGCGACCTCGGACGGACCCGCGACCGGGTGCGGCGACAAAATGCGCTTGCGAAGCACTCCTTGATCACGATCTCGCGGTCGAGACTGTCTTTCGCAAGATAGGTGATCCCGAACCCACCGCTGTTGATGAATCTGGTGATCCGGTACTGTTCATAAAACAGCGACGTGCCTGGCAGCAGTTCGTCGCCACAGTCGGATTGCGTAAGCATTTCGGACGTATCAAAAGCCATGATATTCCAAGGACCCCCTCCTCAGACGAAACGACCTGACACCAGAATCTCAGCGTCGATTCTGCGGCCAGATCAAGCCTCGAATACAACCATAAGTTGTGTTCAGAATCGGGCGTGATTCAGGCGCATTTGTGTCCAACCGCATTGTTTCTCTGAGAAACTGCGGGTTCTCTGAGAATGACGTAGGGGAAGGCAGCCGCTGAAAGTGGCTTAATGTTGCCCAAAACGGCCAAGCTGGCCGCTTACCGCTCGTCCACCAGAATCTCGCGCTTGCCGACATGGTTCGCCCGGGTGACGACACCTTGGTCCTCCATCTGCTCGACCAGCCGCGCGGCCTTGTTATAACCGATGCCAAGTTTGCGCTGGATGTAAGAGGTGGAGCATTTGCGGTCGCGGGCGACGATGGCCACGGCCTGATCGTAAAGCGAGTCGTCCGAAGCCTCGCCGGACCCAAGGCCAAGGACCATGTCGATGTCTGAGGCAACTTCGTCCTCCGGGCCTTCGACGACGCCGGACATATAGACCGGTGGGCCGAACGATTTCAGGTGGTTGACGATCTCTTCAACCTCTTCATCGCTCACGAACGGGCCGTGGATGCGGGTGATCTTGGCACCGTTGCCCATGTAAAGCATGTCGCCCATGCCCAAAAGCTGCTCAGCCCCCTGTTCACCAAGGATGGTACGGCTGTCGATTTTCGAGGTGACCTGGAAGGATATTCGCGTCGGGAAGTTCGCCTTGATCGTGCCTGTGATCACATCGACCGATGGCCGCTGGGTCGCCATGATCAGGTGGATACCAGAGGCGCGTGCCATCTGGGCCAGGCGCTGGATGCAGGCTTCGATCTCTTTTCCCGCGACCATCATCAGGTCGGCCATCTCGTCGACGATGACGACAATGTAGGGCAGGGCGACGGGGGCAAACTCTTCGGTTTCGAAGACGGGATCGCCGGTTTCATCATCAAAGCCGGTCTGGATGGTGCGGCGGAAAAGCTCGCCTTTGGACAGGGCCTCACGCACGCGGCCGTTGAAGCCTTCGATGTTGCGAACACCCATCTTCGACATCTTGCGATAGCGTTCCTCCATCTCGCTGACCACCCATTTCAGGGCGACGACCGCCTTCTTTGGGTCGGTCACGACCGGGGAAAGAAGGTGCGGGATGCCGTCATAGACGGAAAGTTCCAGCATCTTCGGGTCGATCATGATCAGGCGGCATTCCTCGGGCGTCAGCTTGTAGAGGAGCGAAAGGATCATCGTGTTGATCGCAACGGACTTGCCCGAACCGGTGGTCCCGGCGATCAGCAGGTGCGGCATCTTGGCCAGGTTCGCCACGACAGGTTCGCCGCCGATGTCCTTGCCAAGCGCGAGGGGCAGGCGAAGGTGGCTGTCGCCAAAGTCGCGGGCCGAAATGATCTCGCGCAGGACCACCTTTTCGCGGGTGGCGTTCGGCAGTTCGATCCCGATGACGGTCCGGCCCGGCACAGTCGAGACGCGGGCGGAAAGCGCGGACATCGACCGAGCGATGTCGTCGGCAAGCCCGATCACGCGGCTGGCTTTCAGGCCGGGCGCGGGTTCAAGCTCGTACATGGTCACGACGGGGCCGGGGCGGACGGCGGTGATTTCGCCTTTGACACCGTAGTCATCCAGGACCGATTCCAGCATGCGGGCGTTTTCTTCCAACGACTCGTCGGACAGCTGGCTGCGCTGGATGGTGGTGGGGGTGGAAAGCAGGCTGAGCGGTGGCAGTTCGTAGGTCGAAACCGGTTCCTCGAACCGCAGGGCAGGCTGGCTTTCGGCCAGCGCCTGACGCGAGGGTGCGGCCTTCTTCTGCGCGTGCTGGACAACGGCCCGGCGGTCGGGGGTGAACATCATGGACCGGGCCTGGGGCAGTTCGTCTTCCAGCTCGTCCAGGGCGGCCTCGGCTTCGGCATCCTCGTCCCAGGCGGCGTCTTCGACGAACATGTTGGCGGGCAGGTCGTCGTCTTCGGCCTCCGGCTCCCATGTTTTTTGCGGTGCGGTCAGGGGCGGAATGTCGGTACGGGGCGCCACGGGCCGCGTGTCGGCCATCAGCGGCATCGGTCCATTAGCGCGCATCAGCGGTGGTTCGACGCGGGCAACCGGGGGCAGCGGCGCAGGGGCGATCGGAAAGTCGGGTGAGCGCCGGACGCGGGTACGGATCACGTCCGAGATGCGGGCCTTGATCCGGTCTTCCTGCGGCATGGAGGGGTCCCAGACGGCCGTGGGTTCGATCAGTTCCGGCTCAGGCTCTGGGGCGGGCGCGCGGCGAAGGCGGGCAAGGAAGCTTGTCTTCTCGCGCGCGGGTTCGGGGGCGGGGGCCATGGCGCGGGGTTCGGACCGCATCGACGGCGGCATCGCGCGGCTGGGGCTGGCCCGCAACGGCTCGGGCGCCATGCTGCCGATCACCGGCGGCATCACGCGGCGGGAGGTCTGGCCTTCGCGGCCCATGGAAGGGGTGGCGGCTCGGTTGCGGGCGCGGTCCTGCAGGGCGATCGCACCGTGCATCGCGCCCCGCGCGCCGGTGCCAACAGCCTGACGGAGCATGGAATAACCAAGGATCGAGCCAAGAAGTAGGAAACGCTGGATGGCCCGGATTTCGTTCATGTCGAACCCGGTGACATAAAGCATCATCACAACAAGGCCGACAAAGGTCAGCAACGACAAGAGCTTCAACCCGAATCCCGCCGAGCCGGGAATGACCCCGATCAATGAGCCAAGGACGGTATCGCCGAAGAGGCCACCAAGTCCGAACGTGTGGGTCCACAGATCGCCGGGGACCAGCGTCGCGCAATGGACGGCGGCGAAGGCGACGGCGAGAACCGCAAAAACCACTCGGCCAAGCGCGCGCTCGCCGCCTTGATGCGCGATGAACCGGGCACCCCAAGCGACAAAGATCATCGGGATCGTCCAGGCGCCCTTGCCGATCAGGATGATCAGGGTCGAGGCGAGTGCCGCCCCGAAGCGGCCAAAGACGTTCTGCGCCGGCTCTTCGGTGGCGACCATCCAGCCTGGATCCTCGGGCGAGTAGGTCCACAGCATCATCGCAAAGCCAAGGGCGACAAGGACCAGGACCAGCCCCAGAAGCTCGCGCCCGCGGCGTTCCAGCATCGCCTGCGTGTCCTGATCCAGAAGTGGTTCGCGCTGCCGTGCCTGAAAGGAAGCCATTCGTACCCTCACCCGTAAATGCAGTCGCGCAGAAGCGTAAGCCCGCGCAAAGTTTCTTCTGGCGTGGCGACAAGGGCCACGCGGATATAGCCTTTGCCGGGGTTCTCGCCCCCGACATCGCGCGAAAGGTAGGCGCCGGGCAGAACCCGGACCCCCGTCTCGCGCCAAAGTTTCATCGTTGCCGTTTCGCCATCTTCGACCGGCAGCCAAAGGAAAAAGCCACCGGCGGGGGGCTGATAGGCCTGCAGGCCCGCGAAGATTTGGTCTGCATCGGCGAATTTCCGGTGATAAAGTGCGCGAGAGGCAGTGACATGCGCCTCATCTGCCCAGGCAGCCTCGGCCACCCTTTGCAGGGGCAAGGGCAAGGGTGCCCCCGCGAAGGCCCGAAGTTTGCGGATGCAGGCCATGCATTCGGGACCAGAAGCGACAAAGCCCGACCGCAGGCCTGGCATGTTTGACCGTTTGGACAGCGAGTGGAAGACCAGCGCCCGTTCCGGATCGGCACCTTGCTGGTGTGCTATCTGCAGAAGGCCCGGCGGCGGCGCGTCCCGCCAAATCTCGGAATAGCATTCGTCGGCGAGGATGCGAAAATCGTGTTTCTCGGCCAGTGCCAGCAGATCGGCCAGATAGTCAGCCGAGGCCACCGCCCCTTGCGGGTTCGCGGGCGAGCAGATGAAGGCCAGTGCCACACGATCAAGCACGTCCTGCGGCAGGCTGCCGTAGTCCGGCAGAAAACCGTTGGCGGCGGTCGCGGGGACGTAGACGGGTTCCGCGCCCACGGTCAGCGCGGCCACGGCATAGACCTGGTAGAACGGGTTCGGCATCAGGACGACGGGTTTCTTCCCGGCCTTCGCCTCGGGGCAAAGGGCGATGACAGCGTTGAAAAGCCCCTCACGCGTGCCGTTGAGGGCCATAAGCCGGCCTTCGGCAAGGGTCACCCCATAGCGACGGGCGACCCACGCCGAGATGGCGGCCAGAAGTTCGGGCGCGCCATCGTTTGGCGGATAGACGCCAAAGCCCGAGAGGTTCGCGGCAAGAATCGGCCCGACGAAATCGGGCATGGCATGGCGCGGCTCGCCGATGGTCATGGCAATGGGTTCGCCGCCGGGGGCGTGCGCATCCAAAAGCTTCCGCAGACGCGGAAACGCATAATCTGGCAGGTCCGAAAACCGCTCAGGAAACGCCATGACTGCCTCAAGTCGGGGTCTAGATGCCCCTTGTCCTTGAACGATAACCAGTCGCGCGCGGGAGGTCCAGAAAAACCCTTCGCTGCAAGCAGGTTGGTGGGCGAGGTTGTGGCTATTTGGCAGTCATTCGCAGATGGGCAGGATGATCCGGCAAACCGGGCAGGTTCCGGTAGTCCGTCCGAAAGCCATCAGGCAGACTGGACCAGCTGCACCGTGACGGCGGCGTAGAAGACTGCGCTGGCCGCAAGGACGCAGAGATGCCAGATCGTGTAGTGGAACCGCAGCCGTTCGAGCACGCAAAAGCCCACGCCCAACGTGTAGAGGATGCCGCCAATCGTGATCAGCACCATGACCTGGGGCGAGAGACCTGCGAACACTTCACCCCCTGCGATCAGGCCCGCCCAACCCATCAGAAGTGCCAGTGCAATGGCGGCCAATTTCAGCCGGTCCGGCGCGAAGGCGCGGATGGCAGCGCCGGAGAGGGCCGCCGCCCAAAGCCCGACCAGTAGGCCCGTGGCCTCGACATCCGACAGAAGCACGAACGGGGTATAGGTCGCGGCGATCAGGCAGAGGATCGCGGTGTGGTCGAGGCTGCGGAAGATGCGCCGCAGACGCGGCTGTGTCGTCATGTGATAAAGCGCCGAGAAGACCAGCATCGTCACCAGTGCCACACCATAAAGCATGGTCGAGGCCACGGCCGGTGCGTCGCCCCGCAAAACGACGGCTAGCGTGATAAGGACCGGCACGCCGATCAGCGCCGCCACGATCCCCAAGAGATGGACCATAGCATCGCTCAGGCGTTCGGCGCGGGAATAGTCATGGCGAACATCGAGAAGCATGATGTCACGGTAGCAGAGCCCCGGTTCGGCGGCGAGGCGGCAACCGATCACATCTTGGAGCGCCACTCAGCCCTTGTTGCTGACGTTCTCCGCAAAGGCTTTCTGGAACGCTGCCTGCTTTGCGGCATCCGCCGCTGTCTGATGGCTTGCCACCCAATCGGCATAGGGCATGCCATAGACGATCTCGCGCGCGGCGTCCTTGGTCAGCTCGATCCCGCGTTCTGCGGCGGCTTCCTGATACCACCGTGACAGGCAGTTACGACAGAAACCCGCAAGGTTCATCAGGTCGATGTTCTGCACCTCGGGCCGCGCTTCCATCAGGTGATGGACCAGCGCGCGGAACGCGGCGGCTTCAAGCTCGGTTCGGGTCGGATCTTCCATCGCAGTCTCCCTTTCTGGAATAGCTGGGGACTTTGCGGGGCTGCGTCAAGCGGGTCCAAGCCACATCGCGCGGCACACCTGATCCAGCAGCCAGGCAATCCCGGCGTCGGAATGGGCGGCGCGGGTGACGACAGCGTAAAGCGGCGTCAGGTCAATATCGAACGGCAACGGCGTTGCGACCAGTCCGAAACGGGCGGCCTGGCCTTCGACAAGGCTCAATGGAACACCGGCGACAAGATCGGTCGAGGCTGCCATCAGAAGCGCCAGCATCGCGTTCGGCACGGTCGTGAAGACGACGCGTTTCCGGCCCACTCTGGCCAGGACAGTGTCGATCACGCCGGTCACGTCCCCGGTCAGCGACATGAACACGTGCCGCGCAGCGCAATAGGTCTCAAGCGAAGGTGCGCGGGCGAATGGGTGGTCGGGCCGGCAGACCGCGACGAGCCGGTCGCCACCAAGCGAGCGGGCCAGAAACCGGGCCGGCAGCGGTGATGCCTCGGCCAGATGCGGGAGCGCCGCGAGATCCAGGCTGCGGTCGTCCAGTTGGGCAAGGACATGGGTAAAGGCACCCTCGCCGGGTGAGGTGCGGAAGCTGGGAAGAATGTGAAGCAGCGAAAGCCCGACACCGGGCGCCTCGGCCTCTACTTGTTGCACGAGGAGCGGACCGTGGACGGCGAGGGCCGAATCCGGCGTGCCGATCCGGAAACGCCGGGTCGAGGTGGCGGGATCGAAGGGTTCGGCAGTGGCCAGAATGCCGCGCACGCTTTGCAGGATTTCGGCGACCTGCGGTGCAAGGTCAAGCGCGCGGTCGGTGGGGATGACCCCGCGCGGGGTGCGAAGAAACAGCGGGTCGTTCAAAAGCCGTCGTAGTCGCCCAAGGCCATGGCTGACCGCCGAGGGCGACAGGTGGAGCGCGGAGGCGGCACGACCGACATTTCCCGTCTCCAGAACAGTCTCGAACAAGACGAGGAGATTGAGGTCGGTGCGCGAGAGGTCAATCTGGTTCAGCATATCGGTGAAATCATATCACTGGATTCAGCACAGGGACAGTGCGACTGGAGTGACCTCTTTCAACGATAGGACTTTAACATGTTGTTTGACACCACATTGCCATCGCGTCTTCAGGCGCATCAGTCCCGACCAGAGGCGGTTGCAGAGTTCTGGAAACCGCTGGGTCATGCCATCTGGTTTGGCAGGGACCCGGCCTTCGACCGCCAATTCCGCGAGGCCTTTGCAGCCGAGCATGATGCTGCGGCGCGTGGCGAGCTGATGGCCTGGCTTGCCACGCCCGAAGGCGCATTGTCGCTGGTCATCCTCTTGGATCAGTATCCGCGGAATGCGTTCCGGGGCACGCCGCGTATGTATGCCACCGATGCTCTGGCACGGATCGTCGCGGATGCAGCGCTGCAGCTTGGCGACGATCAGGCCGTTGAGCCGGCTCTGCAGGGGTTCTTCTACCTGCCCTTCGCCCATTCAGAGCTTCTGGTGGATCAGGAGAGGTCGGTCGTACTTTGTGCCGGGCTGCCGGAACCCGCGCCAAGCCATGCGCGTGGCCACCGCGATACCATCGCCCGGTTCGGTCGGTTCCCGCACCGCAATGCCATCCTTGGTCGTCAATCGACGGCAGAGGAAGACGCCTGGCTTGCTGCCGGCGGTTTCGCGGGTTGAGGGAGGATATCAAATGCATCTCGGCCGTCTTGGATATTTTCCCTACACTATCGACGTCCCTGGCCGCGAGCACGCAGCCAGGAGCCATGCTAACCGACCGGCGATTCCGCCGTCGGTCAGTGCCAAACGAAAAGGCATAACCATGCGGATCAGCGACTTCTGTTTCATCTTCGCCGGGCTTGCTGCCTTGACCGGCATGGGCCTTGGCATCCGCATGGGTATCTCCCAGGATTTCACTCTGTCGCCAGCCCATGCGCACCTGAACCTGTTGGGATGGGTGACCATGGCGCTTTACGGGCTTTACCACAACGGGACTGGCCGGACCCGGGGCGCGCTTGGCTGGACGCAGGTCCTTGCCGGCGCGGTAGGGGCGGCGTTGATGAGCGGGGGACTTGCCGCCTATCTGGCAAGCGACGACCACAGCTTCATGCCGCTGATAGTCGGCGGGTCGTTGGCCACTGTCCTTGGGATGGCTTTGTTTGTGGTCATCGTTCTTGTGGACCGGCGCAGCACTAGTCCCGCAAGGACGACGGCAACCGACCTCTAGGTCCTAGCCTCTCTGGAGCGGGGTCTGGGGGCAGCTCCGGAAAGCCGGTCTGAGGGCGCGCTTGGTGCCCTCAGACCTCGGCGTCTTGCAACGCGGCGGCAAGGATCGGGGCAAGGCGGTTGGCCCAATGGGCCTGCTCGGCCAACGTCTCGATCAGGTCGTTTCTAAGCTCGATCAGTGCATTAAGGCGGCCAAGTCGCAGGGCGTGACGGTCGATCGCATCGCCCGGAAGGTGACCGGAGTAGGGCTCGTTATCCCCGGCGCAAAGATCGGTCTCGGCAGCAAGCCGCGTGATCAGTGGCCGCGAGAGGCGTTCGTCAAGGTGCGAGTATAGCACCCCCACCTGCCAGGGCCGCACCGCGCGACCGCGCAGGCAGGGGGTGAAGGAATGCACGGCCAGAATTACCCGGTCCGGGCGCAATGCCGCCAGACGGGCATAGGCAGAATGGTACGGGCGGTAAAGTCGATCCAACCGCCGTTCGACCTCATCCGGTCCCGCACCTCGGTTCGCCGGGATGATCGTGCCGTCGTAAAGCTTCATGACCAGGGTCGGGTCGTCCTCACCCCGGTTCGGGTCGATCACAAGGCGCGAGAAGTCTGACAGAAGCACCGGGCTGTCGAGATGCCGCCCAAGGGCGCGGGCCAGACCCGCAGCGCCAACGTCCCAGGCGATGTGGCGGGCCATGTCCTGCGCCGGAATGCCCAGATCGCCGCCGCCCACCCAATCTGGCACATAGTTCGAGGCATGATCGCAGGTCACAAGCCAGCGGCCCGGGCGGTCTTCCCCTTCGATTTGATAGGCCAAGACTGCCCCCGAATTACGCGCACCAAGGGTTAGAGGATGGGCTGGGCAAGGTCCAGCCACAGGCAAGCAGGAAATCACTTTACGCGGGCGTTGCGGGATTGGCTGGATTGCGCCATAACGCACCCGGCCCACATGAACCGAAATTTAAAGCAGGAGGATGGCAATGCGCCGTCACCGCAACGTGAAGATTGTGGCCACGCTTGGCCCGGCATCCAGCACCTACGAGATGATCCGCGCCTTGTTCGAGGCGGGGGCCGATGTGTTCCGCCTGAACATGAGCCATGGGGTGCATGACGATATCCGAAAGCGCCACGAAATCATACGACAGGTCGAAAAAGACCTCGGCCGCCCGATCGGAATTCTGGCGGACCTTCAGGGGCCGAAGCTCCGCGTGGGCGTCTTTGCAAACGGTGCCGAAGAGCTGGTCGAAGGGGCGGCGTTCCGGATGGACCTCTCCACCGCGCCGGGCGATGTTGACCGGGTCAACCTGCCCCACCCCGAGATTTTCGCGGCGCTGGAGCCCGGCTCGTCCCTTCTGGTCAATGACGGAAAGATCCGTCTGAACGTCAAAGCCTGCGGCAAGGATTTTGCCGACTGCACCGTGGTGGTGGGGGGGACGATCTCCAACCGCAAGGGTGTGAACGTACCCGACGTGGTGCTGCCTTTGGCGGCGCTGTCGGAAAAAGACCGGGGCGATCTGGAGTTTGTCTGCGAGTTGGGAGTCGACTGGCTGGCCCTGTCCTTCGTGCAGCGGCCCGAAGATGTGATCGAGGCACGGGGTCTGGCCAAGGGCCGGGCGGCGATCCTGTCGAAGATCGAGAAACCGGCGGCAGTTAAGGCCTATGATGCCATCCTGCAGGTCAGCGACGGCATTATGGTGGCGCGCGGCGATCTGGGGGTCGAACTTCCCGTGACCTCGGTGCCGCCGATCCAGAAGCGGCTGGTGCGCGGCGCGCGAGCGGCAGCTAAGCCGGTGATCGTGGCCACGCAGATGCTGGAATCGATGATCGAAAGCCCGGTGCCAACTCGCGCCGAAGTGTCGGACGTGGCGACGGCGATTTATGAAGGCGCGGACGCAATCATGCTGTCGGCAGAGTCGGCGGCGGGCAAATATCCGGTCGAGGCCGTGTCGACCATGAACGCAGTCGCGATGAGCGTCGAAAAGGATCCGACCTATCGCTCCGTCATTGAGGCCAGCCGCGTGGTGCGCCGCGAATCGGTGGCCGACGGGATCGTGGCCGCAGCGCGGGAAATAGCGGAAGCGACCAACATCAAGGCGATCTGCTGCTTCAGCCAGACCGGCACCACAGCAAGTCTGGTGGCCCGCGAGCGCCCGCATGTCGCGATCATCGCCTTGACGCCACTGATGTCGACCGCACGGCGATTGGCGCTTACCTGGGGCGCGCATTGCGTGATCACTCCGCCACAGGACCGCTTCAAGGGCGCGGTGCTTGCGGCCGTCGGCGCGGCACGGGCCGACGGCTTTGCGACCGAGGAAGACCAGATCGTGGTCACCGCTGGCGTTCCGTTCAATGTGAGAGGCACCACCAACATCCTGCGGGTGGCTCCCTGTGACGAACGGTTGATTTCGCGGGTCGACCCCGAGTAATCTTCCAGCGCTGGATGGCACGCGGGGGGTATCATGGATACGGATGTGGCTCTGACGCTGGGGATTGTGCTTCTCGTCCTCGCGCTGCCCTCGCTTCTGTCGGCCTGGGTTGAGGGCCGTGCGCCAAGGGTCGGGGCGATTTTGGTGATCGCGGCCGGTGGTTTGATCATTTCGGCCGTCACGACCAGGCCGGGCGGCTACGCCTTCAACGAGGTTCCGGCCGCGATTATCAATGTGGTCTCTCGCCTGTTCAACTGAATGAACCGGCGCACTGTGTGACGGCGTCAGGCGTCTGACTTTTCGCGTTTTCTGGCATTTGCCGCATAGGTGCCGACCGTCTTTCGCGGAGTGGTCACGCCAGAGATGCGCAAAGTGTTGTCAAGACCCGACCAGAACCTGTCGGCCTCGGCGGCCCCGGCCACCGCTGCGACATCCTCAAGCGACTGAACGACCGACGTCTGCCGTCGTACCGATGACTTCTCGATGGCGCAAACCTGGAACAGCGGCATATCTTTGTCGATCAGGATCTCGCTGTCGGTCCGGAGAATGCGAAGGTTCATGAACAGCGCCGACGGGAGAAAGCTGTCGGTCTCGACGATCGCCTCATAGCAGCTGTACCCACTCACGTCGTTCTTGTTCACCACCGGACGGATGTGCAACCAGAGGTCAGGGGCTGTTTCGACGAAGTACCCGGTCCAGATCTGCACGATACCCGGCTCGGAAAACCGACGCAGATAGCTTGGCGCATGACCGCTAAACTTCTCGGGGGCATGCTGGTTCCAGTGCTGCCGGAATTCTGGCTCAAGCGGTTCGTGGGTGAATGTCCGCCGCTGGCCTTCGTCGGCGACAAAGGATTCCTGGCCGTCGAACATCAGACTGATGGTCTTTGGCGGAAGTAGATACCACCCCATGCCCGAGGCGACCCTGACCGACTCGCAATACTGGAAGGCCGATACCGGAATGTAGCCCAAAGCCTCTCGGTCAGCCGGTATCGGCAGGTGGGCAGGGGGATATGCGCGGGTAAAGGTGATATCGCTAGGCAAAAAGAACCTCCTAGAAAGGCGGTCGTCGTCCGTAAGCGGCGACCAATTCAGGCAGCAAAACCGTAAATCAGCTCTTGCGTCCTAGTTTCAGCGGCAGATGCGAGCTGCCGACTTCCGTGCCGGTGTGCCGAGCTGCTTTTGGCGGAAGTTGGGTGCCGCCGACTTCAACACCTGTGTGCCGCAGGGCTTTCGGTGGCAGATGATTCCCGCCAATCTGAGCGGCAGGGATGGTCCGGGCCCTCGGGGGAAGATCCAGATGAAGCGGATCGTCTTTGGAAGTTTGAGGATGTGTCATCCGTATCATCTCCTGTTGGAAAACTGGAAATCATAGTGACGGCCCGGTGTAAGCCGGTCTGACGACGGTACCATCATCTCGGAAGGTGTCAGTTTTAGTTTACATTTTCTCTGTCCATAGTGTAAATCTACATTTACACATATTAAACATTTCAAGGCATATTTCCCCGAGAAGACAACAGAATCTTGCCTGAGCGGCATGACTGTAAACTAAAGATGACAATAATCTAGATAGGCGTTGCGAGCGCAGGTTGAATTCGGCTAGGGTGGCCTGCAGGTCACCTTGACCCAGTCCGATCGGGTGTCACATGCATTCCGCGGCATGGTTTCTACTGGGAATTCTGCTGACCATCGCCTCGGGTGCAGTCTCGATATCGCTCGTCTCGACCTATGGCGCCACCGAACTAACCTGGTTGCAGTTCCTGTCGATGCTGGTGATCTATCCCGCCATCGTCTGGGTTCATCGGCAAAGCTTTCAGCGGCTGTCGGTCAGTCAGGCGTCCGGGTTGGCGTTGCCGGGGATGGCATCTCTTCTGGGACTTTACCTGTTTCTGGTGTCCGTCAAGGGCATCGACCTCGCGACATCGACCGGCCTCTTCTTTTCCTATCCCTTCGTCGCGGTCGCACTGGCGGCGCTTTTCCTGCGCGAAAGGGTCGAACTTCTGGTCTGGGCTCTGACCGGTCTGGGGTTTCTGGGGGTTCTCGTGCTGTTCAACCCCCAAGCCGCCGGGGTGAGCCTCTATAGTGTGGTTGCCCTGGGAAGCGGTGTCGCGGTTGCGGTAAAGATGATGCTGACACGCGGGCTGGGACTTGGGCTTCCGCCTCTTGCCACGGCTGGGGGTGAAGCCTCGGCCGCTGTCCTTCTGCTTTTGCCGTTCATCTCGCTTGCGCAAGCCTTCTCGGGCGCGCTGCCGGGCCAGATGGTGCTTTACCTCGTCCTGGCCAATGCCAGCCGGATTCTGGTGGTCATTGCGCTGGCCCGGGCCGAGGTCGCCTCGCTGGCCCCCCTTGGCTACAGCGAAATCGTTCTTGCCGCTGCAATCCAGTGGATTGCTTTCGGCAAGGCGATATCCGCGGTCGAGGCAGTAGCCTTTGCCGTTATCCTGGCCGCCGGACTTGGCGTGGTCTATTTCCGCCGCAGCTCTTCCCCGTCTGCGGCCAAGACCTGCGGGCAGCCCGGCCGCTTGGACCCTCTTGCCATCGCTCAAGGCACCCCCTATAGAGGCGGCTTCTTACCCGCACGGCCGGCCAACGTGGCATGCCGAGTCGTGCCTGAAACCACGGAGATGGAAATGCCCAAGATGAAGACCAAGTCGGCGGCGAAGAAGCGTTTCAGCTTCACGGCCTCCGGTCGGGCCAAGGCTGGCGTTGCCGGCAAGCGGCACGGCATGATCAAGCGCACGACGAAGTTCATTCGCGATGCTTCCGGTACGATGCTGCTGTCCGCCTCGGACACCAAGATCGTCAAGAAGTACATGCCCTACGACCGGTAAGGAGAACACCAGATGTCCCGCGTCAAATCCGGTGTGGTTACCCATGCCCGTCACCGCAAGGTGATCAAGGCTGCCAAGGGCTATTACGCCGCGCGCAGCACCAACTTCCGCACTGCTACCCAGGCGGTCGACAAGGCCAACCAGTACGCAACCCGCGACCGCAAGGCGAAAAAGCGCAACTTCCGTGCGCTCTGGATCCAGCGGATCAACGCGGCCGTCCGGCTTTTCGATGCCGAGATGACCTATTCGCGCCTGATCAACGGCCTGTCGAAAGCCGGGATCGAGGTCGACCGCAAGGTCCTCGCCGATCTCGCTGTGCACGAGCCCGAGGCGTTCAACGCCATCGCCGGCCAGGCGAAAGCCGCGCTGGTCTGACCTTTCAGGCTGCGATTTCAGAGAGGCCCCGCAGCAACGCGGGGCCTTTTGCATTTCAGCGCCGCAAGCCGTCGATCAGAAGGTCGACCATGCGGTGCGTATGGGCGGTCCCGTCGGCGTCCAGGGTGACCGACAGGTTGCCGATCGCGCGCAAAAGGTCATAGGGCGCGATGTCGTCGCGAACCCTGCCAGTCGCAGCCGCTGCTGTCAGCAGGCTGGCAAGCGCGGGTTCGAACCGGGCGCGGAAATAGTCGGGCAGGGCGGCATAGGCCGGATCGCCCGAATGAAGCGCTGAAGCGAGGCCCTTTTTCGTAGCAATGAACCCGGTGTAGCGTTTCAGCCAGAGTGCCAGCGCCTTATCCGGCGCGTGGGTGGCGGCCATTGTGGCAGCCTCGGCCGCGCAGGCGTCAACCTCATGCCGGAAGACGGCGGCTACCAGATCGCTGCGTTTCGGGAAGCGGCGGTAGACTGTTGCCACGCCGACGCCAGCTTTCGCCGCGATGTCGCGGACCGTGGCGTCCACCCCCAACGCCGCGAAAAGCTCCTTGGCGGCGGCAAGCACCTCATCCTCGTTGCGCTGAGCGTCGGCGCGAATCCGGCGGTCGGGGTCAGGGTCGAAAGTCACAAGGCACGCCCTCTTGATAAACGGAACAATGTTCCGTATATGAGACTCACAAGCGGAACCTTGATCCGCTTTCCTGATATAGGCAGGCCAGCCCGGCTTTGCCAGCAAAACCGGAGTCCTTCGATGAACGATCTTGTCCATGACGCCCGCCATATACCAGTGTCCGACCCCGTACCCGCCCTTTCGATCAGCCGCGTCACCCTGCCCGCACCTGGGCGGGTGCGGGCGCTGGAGATGCGGGTGACCGCGCCCGCGACCGGCGGCGCGCTGCCGATCATCCTTCTGTCGCACGGCCACGGGCCGTCGCTGTATGTGCCCTCGAAGGACGGCTACGCCCCGCTGGCAACCTTCTGGGCCGAGCATGGGTTCGTGGTGATCCAGCCGACCCACGCGAATTCGAAGGTCGCGGGCCTGGGCCCCGATGCCCCCGGCTATCCGTTCCACTGGAAATCGCGGGTCGAGGATATGCGGCTGATCCTGGACCAGTTGCCTGCGATCGAGGCGCAGGTGCCGTTCCTGGTCGGGCGGCTGGACCCGTCGCGCATCGCGGTGGTCGGGCATTCGCTGGGCGGGCAGACGGCGGGGATCCTTTTGGGCGCGGGGCTGACCGATACGGCTGACCCTTCGGCGCAAGGGGTCCGGATTCCTGACGCACGCATCAAGGCGGGGGTGCTGCTGGCTGCACCGGGGAACGGGGGCGACAGCCTTAGCGACCATGCGCGGACCAACTACACCACACTGAACCCGGATTTCAGCACGATGACCACGCCGACTTTGGTGGTGGCCGGGGACGCGGACGACAACCCGCATCTGACCGTACGCGGGCCGGATTGGCATGTGGACCCCTTCACTCATGGGCCGGGCGCGCGGGACGTGCTGACGCTGATCGGCGGCAAGCATGGCTTGGGCGGGATCGCTGGCCTTGACGCGAAAGAGACGGATGACGAAAGCCCCGAACGGCTGGCGGTCACCCAGCGGATGAGCTGGGCCTTCCTCCGTTCGGCGCTCTACGAAGGTGACGACCGCTGGACCAAGGCCTGCGCAGCCCTGGCAGAGCACGCCAGCGCGCATGCGTATGTTCAACGCAAGGTCAGCTGAGCACGATAAAGGGGGCAGGGCTCGCCAAAGCCTTGCCCGCCGGGTATCGCTTGCGAATGCGACGGAACATCGCCCTATACCCGTGGTTCAAATTCGTCCAGCAGCTCCTGTTCTGGCAGGCAACCTGGTTTCTCTACTTCGAAAGCCAGCTTTCCGCAGCCGAGGCCATTCTGCTATATGTCGTCGCTGACCTTTGTACGACGGTGCTGGAAGTGCCCTCCGGTTACATGTCGGACAGGCTGGGGCGGCGGAAGACGCTGCTTGTGGCGGCAATCACCTATGTCCTGGCGACGGGTCTTCTGGTTGTCGGCGAGGGGTTTACGCAGTTTGCCCTGGCAAATGTGCTTCTCGGGGCGGCCGGGGCGTTCGCCTCCGGCACCGACACCTCGGTTCTCTTTGAAAGCCTGAAGGCCGAGGGGCGCGAGGCCGAGGTCGAGGCGATGGAGCTGAAAGCCTGGCGCTTCAGTTTCAGCGCCTTGGCACTATCGGCGCTGATCGGCGGGGCGCTGGCATTATACGGTGAGATCCTGCCCTATGTCGCCACGGCCATTGCAGCGGTCGGGCTTCTCGTCATCACCGCATTCTTGCGCGAACCGCCCGCCGCGCCGCAATCCGGGCATCGCGAGAGCCTGCAAGCCATCGGGGACAGTCTTGGACGGCCGACGCTCCTCTGGCTTCTTTGTCTGTCGCTGGCAACCTATGCCTTCAGCCACATCCCCTTCGTCTTCGGCCAGCCCTTCATCCGCGAGGCGATGACTGCCGCTGGCTATGGCGCCGAGACGCCGCTGATCTCGGGCACAGTGACCTTCCTGATGATGGCGATCTCGCTTGCGGTCTCGCGGGTGGCCCTGCCACTGCGCCGGGTGCTGGGCTTGCCTGGGATTCTGCTTCTGGCCTTCGGGATGCAGGTCGGTCTGACGGCGGCGCTGGCCTTTTCGAACAATCTCGTCGTCATGGCCCTTCTCCTGCTGCGGATGGTCCCGGACTCGCTATCCCACGCCTTTATGCTGGCCCGCACCCAGCCGCTCTTGCCGAACAGCATCCGCGCTACCTACCTGTCGCTTCAAAGCCTCGCCGGGCGCGTTGTCTTCTCCGCACTCTTGTCGGTTGCCGCGCTTTTCACCCCTTCGGATGAGGCGCTCGCCTATGCCGACATGCAAGTGATCCTTGCCAGCTTCACCGTCCTTGGGGTGATCTTCTTCGCCGGCCTTGCCGCCACCCCCCGCAAGGCCGGAGTCTAACGCCAGTGCGCCTTAGCGGTTGAACACGCGCGAAGGGTGAAGCTCGCCACCCCGGTAGTGCCCGACGGCCACGGCCCGTTTGTTCAGGCTAGCCCAGCCTTCGGTGCCCCAGTCGGCGTGGCCGATGACCTGGCCAGGGTTGCCGTTTCGCAGACGGGCAGCGCCTTCGGGCGTCGCGGGGAATTCCGGCAGGTCGGTCAGGCCAAGTTCCAGTGGCAGCAGGCGGGCGTCCAGTGCCTCGGTTCTCGCTTCGGCATCGATCTGTGCCAGCGTCACGCCGTGATCGGCGCTGAACGGGCCGGACCACTCGCGGCGCAGCCACGCGACATGGCCAAGGCAGCCCAACGCCGCCCCAAGGTCACGAGCGACAGACCGGACATAACCGCCCTTGCCGCAGACAATTTCCAGATCGACGTGGTCCGGGTCCGGGCGACCCAAGACGACAAGGCTTTCGACCCACAGCGGACGGGCGACGAGGTCCATCTCTTCGCCTTCGCGGGCAAGGTCGTAGGCGCGCTCACCATCCACCTTTACGGCGGAATACTGCGGTGGAACCTGTTCGACCTGGCCCCGGAAGGCCGCAAGCGCTGCTTCGATCTCGGCATCGCTCGGACGCTGGTCGCTGGTGGCGACAGTGGATCCCGAGGCGTCATCGGTATCCGTCGCCGCTCCGAAAGTCACCCGGAACTGGTAGCATTTCAGCGCATCGGTGATGTAGGGAATGGTCTTCGTGGCCTCTCCCAGCGCCACGGCCAAAACCCCGGTCGCGTCGGGGTCAAGCGTGCCGGCATGGCCCGCCTTCTGCGCCGAGAACGCCCATTTCACCTTGTTCACCACAGAGGTGGAGGTGATCCCGGCCGGTTTGTCGATGATCAGCCAGCCAGAAATGGCGCGACCCTTCTTCGTGCGCGCCATAACTCAGCCCTTCGGGATCACGGTGCCGACGATCGGCCCCATCGGAAAGCCCGCGTCGTGTCGGTCAAGGTCCGGAGCATAAAGCCGCGAGATGTTGCCGTCGAAGTACAGCGCATCGGTAAGGCCGAGCTCATCGCGGAAAAGCCGGGCGAACGCGTGGAAGTTCACCTCATCATTCGAAATCGCAAAGATGGCACGGCTGCCGTCCTTGGTGACGCCCACCCCGTTACGCACATAAAGACTGTCGCTGCCGGGAAGGAGTTTCGGGTGAAGCTCGCCCTTGATCACCAGCATCGGGCCGGATTGGCTGGCGAAACGGCAGTCGGGCTGGCTCTTCTTATAGCTGCGGCTTTCGATCACGCGGAAGGTCTTGCCGATGCAGAAGACACCGTTCGGCAACAGGCCGAAATTCCCTGGCCCGTCGCTGGTCACGATGGAAGACACTTCCTGACCGTCTTCGACATAAAGCCCGACGGGGGCGAGATCGCGGTGATACATGCCCGCGTTCATCGCAAAGCCCAGGGTCTTGCCTTCGGCCTCCAGCGCCGCATTCAGCTTGTTGAAACTGCCGTAGACGCCATCCGGGCCAGAATGAAATAGACGCAGATCTTCGCCCAGGGCCACTTCGCACAGCGTATAGGATGCGCCATCAAAGCTTGTATCGCGACACGTCGCGGCCGCAGCGGGCAGAGGGGCGAGCAAAAGCGCGAACGCAAGGCGAAGCATCAAGTCTCCTCGTCGGGCGCGTCGATATCGCGCTGCACGACCGGGTCGGCGAACAGGCGGCGGGTTTCGTCCAGCCGGTCAAAGGTCTCATCCGGGCGAAAGCGCAGGTCGGGGACGTATTTCAGGGTCAGCTCATCGGCGACCCTGTGCCGGAGCTCGGCCTTGTTGCGGGCCAGCGCGGTGATCGCGGCCTCAACGGGCACCGACCCCATCAGCGGCATCACATAGACCGTAGCAACCTTGAGGTCGGGCGAGCATGAGACCTCACCCACCGTGATCGACATGGCGTTCAGTTCAGGGTCATGGATTTCGGCCCGGTTCAGGACATCGGCAAGGGTGCGGCGGATCAGTTCGCCGACCCGCAACTGCCGCTGCGAGGGACCTTGGCCGGTAGAGAAGCGTTTGCTGGACATGGGCTTCCGTTTAGGCCCTTTCGTACCGGCCCGCAACGCCGGGCTTCCGCGTTCTGCTGGAAGGCGCTAGGAGAGTTCAACTGGAGGTGCGGAATGAGCGAAGTTCCCGGATTGGTCGTGACCGGAGCCTCCGGGCGGATGGGCCAGACGCTGATCCGCCTGGCGCAGGGGTCCGACCGGCTGCGGCTGGTCTCCTGCGTCGAACGGGCGGGACATCCGTGGATTGGCCGCGATGTAGGCGAGGCGATGGGGGGCAACCCCGTCGGCGTCAAGGTGACCGACGACCCGCTGGAGGCGTTTGCCAAGGCGCAGGCGGTGGTCGACTTCACCGCCCCCGCCGCTACGGTGGAATTCGCGGCCCTCGCTGCCCAGGCACGGGCTTGCCATGTTATCGGCACCACCGGGCTTGAGGCACGGCATCTGGCCAAGATCGAGGCGGCATCACACCACGCGGTGATCGTGCGGGCGGGGAACATGTCGCTTGGGGTCAACCTTTTGGTGCGGCTGACCGAGAAGGTCGCCGCAGCGCTGGGTGCCGACTGGGATGTCGAAATCGTCGAGGCGCATCACCGGATGAAGGTTGATGCGCCCTCCGGCACGGCGCTTATGCTGGGCGCTGCGGCGGCAAAGGGACGCGGCGTCGTGCTGGACGAGGCCAAGGTCTCGGGCCGCGACGGCATCACCGGGGCACGGGCCAAGGGGGCTATCGGCTTCTCGGCGATCCGGGGCGGCGATATCGTGGGCGAGCATGATGTGATCTTTGCCGGTGAAGGCGAACGGGTGATCCTGCGACATGTCGCGACCGACCGGACGATCTTTGCCAGGGGCGCGCTCAGGGCCGCCCTTTGGGGTCAGGGCAAGAGGCCGGGGCAATATGACATGATGGATGTTCTCGGCATCTGACCGATGATCCAACCTCGCCGGGCCTGCGTATAATCGACAAATATGCCTCGGGGGATGTCATGCTTCGTCTTTGCGCCGCGCTGACCATGCTTGCCTTGCCGCTTCCTGCAATTGCCGACGGGTTCGAACCGATCCGCGAAAAGGGACCGTTTCTTGACCTGATCAAAGACCGGGCCCTCAAGATCGGCATGTACAATCTCTCGCTCAACGTGATGCCGGATGGCCGGATCGATGGTTCGGCAATGGGTTGGAAAATCACCGGCAGTTGGGACTGGAAAGACGGCTATTTCTGCCGCGAGATGGACTGGAGCGGCACGGCGATCAACTACAATTGCCAGCTGGTCGAAGCGCATGGCGGTGACAAGCTGCGTTTCACCGTTGACCAGGGCCGGGGCGATTCGGCTGTGTTCCGCCTGCGGTAGCGCGGAGGCTGCCGCTCGTCGACGATGTCGTCACTCCTTGCTGGGGTCCGTCCGACGAGGAGACGAAGTCGAACGAGGAGGGTTCCGGCCAAGCCTGTCAGAAATCGACCGCAAGCCCCTTCTTTTCCCAATCGCCATAGCGGACGGGCTCGGGCCCGTCCCTGCCACCAAGTTCGGTCGGCAAGGGTGGCTGCGCGTCAGCTGCTTTCCGGCGCGCCTCGGCTTCGGCCAAGGCACGCTTCGCGGCGGGCGGCAGCTGTTCCCTGTCCTCGTCCATTCCCACCTCTCCTTGTGCGACCCTCTTTGGTGATATAGGCCGCCTCAGCAGGGAACAAGGGGACCGGAATGGCCGAAGGTGTGGCAGCGCGGGCGGCGGCGGTGGCGATTCTGGACGCTGTCCTGGGTGAGGGGCGGATGCTGGAGGAGGCGTCAGGCGACGGCCTTGCCCCGTCTGATCGGGCCAGGGCGACGCGCCTTGCCGCAGACGTACTGCGGCATCTGGAACCTGCGGACAAGCTTCTGGACCGCCATCTGCGGAAGGCCCCACCTCTAATGGCGCACAACGTCATGCGGCTGGCGATCGTCGAATGCGCCATGGGTGCAGCGGCGCATGGCGTTGTGAATGCAGCGGTCGAGATCGTCCGGCACGGCAAGCGCACCCAGCATCTCGCGGGCCTCGTGAACGCCGTCCTGCGGGCACTGCCCGAGGTCGGACTTTTCGACGGGTTGCCCCCGCAACGCCTGCCCCGCTGGCTGCGCCAACCGCTCGTCCATGCCTGGGGACGTGAGGCGGTCACAGCCATCGAGGCGGTTCAGACCGCCGAGCCACCCTTGGACCTGACCCTGCGCCCGGGCTTTCCGGCGCCGGAGGGTGACATCCTGCCAACCGGAAGCTTGCGGCTGCACAGCGCGGGGCAGGTCTCGACCCTGACAGGATATACCGAAGGCGGCTGGTGGGTTCAGGATGCCGCCGCCGCCCTGCCCGCGAGGCTCCTCGACGCCCAGCCCGGCGAACGGGTGCTTGACCTTTGTGCCGCACCAGGCGGCAAGACGCTGCAACTTGCCGCAGCCGGGGCCGAGGTGGTGGCCCTCGACATCTCTGCCGCAAGGATGGCACGGCTGGAGGCAAACCTGTCACGCACTGGTCTAAAAGCGTCATTGGTTGTCGCCGATGCCCTGACCTGGCAGCCAGAAGAGCCGTTCGATGCGATCCTCCTCGACGCCCCCTGCTCGGCGACCGGCACGATCCGGCGGCACCCGGACCTGCCGTTCGTGAAGGACGGTTCCGAAGTCGAAGCCCTCATCTCCCTGCAAGCCGCTCTCCTCGACCGGGCGCTCGGCTGGCTGAAGCCGGGCGGCAGGCTGGTCTATGCCACCTGCTCGCTTCTCCCCGAGGAGGGCGAGGGCCTGCTCACTGCCGCCCTTGCCCGGCATCCCGGCCTGACAGTCGAGCGCGTGGAGCTGCCCGGCATCGACCCCAGCTGGTGGACCGACACAGGCGGCCTGCGACTCCGCCCGGACCACTGGGCCGATCGAGGCGGCATGGATGGCTTCTTCATCGCCCGCCTGCGCCGGCCTAGCTGACGCCGGGTGCTACCGCAGAAGCATCAGGATTTCGAGGCTGGGATACCCATCCGGAATGATCCCCCGCGCCTTCTGGAACGCCTTCACCGCGGCAATGGTCTTCGGCCCCATCCGCCCGTCCACCCCGCCAGGGTCAAAGCCCGCAATGGCGAGCAGGGCCTGCAACTCGCGCCGCTCCTCCAAGGTCAAGGCGCGCAGCTCGCGCGGCCAGGTTCCGGCGATGGGCGGGCCGCCCTTGATCCGATCGGCAAGATGACCGATGCCGATGATATAGGCATCCGCGGTATTGTATTTTTCGATCACCTGAAAGTTCGGGAAGATCAGAAACGCCGCCCCCCGCGCGCCCCCAGGCAGCAGAATCGAACCTGGCCCGTGATCCGGCAACTCCCCGCCCGTCGCCGGGCGGACCCCCAATGCCACCCAGTCCGCGACCGGTTTCACGACCCGCTCGGTCGTCTGGACGTAATCGAACCCCTCTGGCAGACGGACTTCAAGCCCCCAGGGCATGCCGGTCTTCCAGCCCCAATGCCGCAGGTAATTGGCGGTCGAGGCCAGCGCATCGCTTGGGTCATCCCCCCAAAGGTTCCGCTTGCCGTCGCCGTCGAAATCGACCGCAAGCTTCTCCCAGGATGAGGGCATGAACTGGGTATGCCCAGAAGCCCCGGCCCAACTGCCGGTGAAGTTCTCGACATGCCCGCCGTCGACGATCCGCAGCGCCGCAATCAGCTCGGCCTCGAAGAATGCCCCCCGTCGCCCGTCATAAGCCAGCGTCGCCAACGACCCCAGCACCGGCAGATCGCCCCGATAGGTGCCATAGGCGCTCTCCAGGCCCCAGACCGCAGCGACGATCTCTTTCTCCACCCCATACTCCGCCTCGATCCGCTCCAACAGTGCTTGGTGCTTTTGCAGAGCCTTGATGCCCAAGGCCACCCGGTCCTCAGAGACCGCGGTATCAAGATAATCCCAGACCGTCTTGGTGAACTCGTTCTGGCTGCGGTCGCGCTCGACCACCTTGGGGTTGAATTCGACCCCCCGCATCGCCGCATCGAAGCTCGCCGCCGGAATACCCGCCTCCAGCGCGCGCGTCCGGAACGCTTCAACCCAGGCCTCAAGCCCCGCTTGCGTGCCCATCTTGGCCTCCGCTGTCTGAACGCCATCTGGCAGGATCGTCTGGGCAACAGCAGGAGAATTCCCAAGCATCGCCGCCAGAAGACCCGCGAAAACCCGCATCACTTCACCGCCCAATCCCGCTCGAACCGATCCGCCCAATTTGACTAAAACTCTCATTCTTCGTCTCAAAATATCCCACGGGAGGTCCGGAGGGTGTGAAACCCTCCGGTCCCGTCATCTCCGCTTGCGCACCAGCCGCCGTTTCGCCGCCGCCTGCGCCGGTTTGCGCGGCTGGTACTTCCCCGACTTGCCCCGCGCAGGCCGCATCGCTGCCCCTTCAACCGCCAGAAGCTCCAGGATCAGCCCGCCGGTCACCGGCACCGCCTCGGACAGCCGCACCGTCACCTTCTGCCCGATCCCAAGAGTCAGGCCTGTGTCCGACCCCATTAGCGTCTGGCTGCCTTCGTCATAATGAAAGAACTCGCGCCCCAGGCTGCGGATCGGGATCAACCCGTCCGCGCCCGTTTCGTCCAGCCGGATGAACAGCCCGAACCGCTGCACCCCAGAAACCCTGCCCGCGAACTCCGCCCCCACCCGGTCCGCCAGATAGGCCGCCAGATAGCGGTCATTCGTATCCCGCTCCGCCGCCATGCTCCGCCGCTCGGCGTCCGAGATCAGCTTCCCCGTTTCCTCAAGGTTCTCCACATCCCAAGCGGACAGCCCGTCCGCCCCCCAACCATGCCCCGCGATCAGCGCCCGATGCACGATCAGGTCGGAATAGCGCCGGATAGGCGAGGTGAAATGCGCATAGTTCCGCAGCGCCAGACCGAAATGGCCGAAGTTTTCGGGGTGGTAATAGGCCTGAGTCATCGACCGCAGGGTCGAGATATTGATCAGCTCGTCAAAATCTGTGCCTTCGGCCTGCGACAGAAGCTGGTTCAGATGCCGGGTCTGTAACACCTGCCCCTTGGCCAATGTCATCCCCGCGCCCTCGGCCACTTCGCGCAAGCTGTCCAGCTTCATTGGCGATGGCTCTTCATGCACCCGGAACAGCAACGGGCGCTTCAGCCGGATCAGCTCTTCCGCCGCCGCGACATTGGCAAGGATCATGAACTCTTCGATCAGCTTGTGCGCATCCAGTCGGTCCTTGAACGCGACCGAGGTGACGCGACCCTCGTCATCCAGCACGATCTTGCGTTCAGGAAGTTCAAGGTCCAGCGGCTGGCGGATTTCGCGTGCCTGCGCCAAGGCGGCATGGGCGGCATAGAGCGGCTTCAGGATCGGCTCCAGAAGCGGCCCGGTCACCTCATCGGGGCTACCATCCACCGCAGTCTGCACTCGTTCATAGCTCAGCGACGCTACCGACCGCATCAGGCCCCGCACGAACCGGTGGCTGCGCTTGTGGCCCTGGGCATCGATCACCATCCGCACGGCAAGACAGGCGCGGTCCACGCCTTCATGCAGTGAGCAGAGATCACCCGACAGAATATCGGGCAGCATAGGCACCACCCGGTCGGGGAAATAAGTGGAGTTGCCGCGCTTCCGGGCCTCGCGGTCAAGCGCCGATCCAGGCGTGACGTAATGCGCCACATCGGCAATCGCGACCCACAGTACGAACCCACCCGGATTGCCTGGATCGGTATCCGCCTCGGCCAACACCGCATCGTCGCGGTCACGGGCATCCACCGGGTCGATGGTCACCAAAGGCAGCCCCCGCAGGTCCTCGCGGCCCTTCAGCCCAACCGGTTCTGCCCGGTCGGCCTCAAGCACCACCGCATCGGGGAACGTGTCCGGAATGCCGTGCTGGTGGATCGCGATCAGACTGGCCGCACGCGGCCCTGCCGGGTCGCCCAGCCGGGCCAGAACCCGCGCTGCAGGCAGCCCCAGCCGACGCGCGCCGACCGCCTCGGCCTCAACCAACTCGCCATCCCGCGCGCCCATCGCCATGTCGGCTGCCACGCGCCACTCCTTGTCGTCGCCCTTCTGGATCGGCACGATCCGCCCGCCCTCGGACCCCAGCCGGAACACCCCCAGCACCTTCTTCGGGTTCGACCCGAGGGCCCGGATCAGCCGCGCCTCATAGACGTAATCGTCCAAGTCTACCTTCGACAGCCGCGCCAGAATCCGGTCCCCCGCCCCCAGCGCCGGATCCCCCTTCTTCGGGATGATCAGGATGCGCGGGGCATCCTCGATCCCCTCTTCCAGCGGCGTCGCATAAAGGTCCCCCGCCGCATCAGGCGCCAGCACCTGCAGGACTGCAACCGGCGGCAGCGTCCCTGCTTCGCGGAACCTGCGGGCAGTCTTCTGCAGCACGCCTTCGGCTTCAAGCTCGCGTAACAGGGCCTTCAATTCGATCCGACCATCACCCTTGATGCCGAAAGCCTTGGCAATGTCGCGCTTGGCCGAGAGGCCTGGGTTGTCGATGATCCACTGGCGGATCGCGTCTTTGGATGGCAATGGTTTCATGAGCATGACCTAGCACGAGGCCCATCCGAAGACCACCCGACACGGCCTTTCCCTTCCGCAAATATCCCCGCGCGGCGCGCAAAACCCGAGCCGGTTGCGCGCCTGCGCGCAGAGGCGAGACAAAAGGTCTTCGCGCGGAACGCGCTCAATCTGACAACCGATAGTCAGAGGGCGCGGCGCATGTGGCGATGTGCAATCCCCGCGTCCAGGAACTCTTCGCCTTCGACCGCGAAGCCAAGCTTTTCGTAAAACCCCGTCGCATGCGATTGCGACCCCAGCACAGCAGTCCGCACCCCCGGTTGGCGCCGCAATTCGTCCAGCGCCGCAAGGATCAGCGCCGCGCCAAGGCCTCTACCCCGCGCTTCAGACAGCACGCAGACCCGACCGATCTTGCCCGTCTCGCCTTTCACCAAGAGCCGCGCAGTACCGACCGCCCGGTCCCCGTCCCATGCGAGAAGATGGATTGCGGCCTCATCCAGCCCGTCCACCTCATCTGCCTCGCTGACGCCCTGCTCATCAATAAACACGATGCGGCGCAGGCTCCGGCATGTGGCAATGTTGCGGGTGGTCTCGATCCACATCAGGCGAAGTAATCCTGCAGGATGCGGGTGTAGACCGCCTTAAGCTGGCCGATCTGCACCACCTCTACCCGCTCATCGACCTGATGCATGGTCTTGCCGACCAGCCCGAACTCAATCACCGGGCAATGCTCTTTGACAAAGCGTGCGTCCGACGTGCCCCCTGAGGTCGAGGCGAGCGGTTTCCGCCCGGTCTCCGCCTCGACCGCGCGCGAGACGAGGGCCGACAGGTCTCCCGGCGGGGTCAGGAAACATTCGCCCGAGACTTGAATCTTCAGCCCGATCTCCACCCCCGTCGCCTCGGCCACGATTTCCGCCTCATGTCGCAACCAGGACGACAGGGTGTCGCCGGAATGGGTGTCGTTGAAGCGGATGTTGAGCCGCGCCGTCGCCCGCGCAGGGATCACATTTCCCGCCGGGTTGCCGCAGTCGATCGTGGTGATCGCCAGCGTCGAGGGGTCGAAATGCTGCGTGCCCCGGTCCAAAGGTTCGCTGTCCAGCCGCGCCAGAAGTTGAACCATCGCCGAGAGCGGGTTCTTCGCCCGATGCGGATAGGCCGAGTGGCCCTGCACACCAGTCGCCGTGAAGTCGGTCGTCAGCGACCCGCGCCGACCGATCTTCAACATGTCGCCCATCTCTTGCGACGAGGTCGGTTCGCCGACCAGGCAATCCGTCATCCTCTCGCCGTTGAAGGCCATCCAGTCCAGAATAGCGACCGTGCCGTCCTTGGCCTCGCCCTCTTCGTCACCGGTGATCGCCAGGATCACCGCACCGTCGGGAGGTGTCATGCGCACGAAATCCACCGCAGCCGCGACAAAAGCCGCGACGCCCGATTTCATATCAGTTGCCCCCCGGCCATACATGAACCCGTCCTTGACTGTGGCGCCAAACGGGTCGTGCGTCCAGGCCTCTGCATCTCCGACCGGGACCACATCGACATGGCCGTTAAAGCCAAAGGCCCGGTTCGCACCGCGCTGTCCCCAACGGGCGTAAAGGTTGGCGATCCCGCCCCGGTCGACGCGCGTGCAGGTGAAACCCGCTTCGGTCAAAAGTTCGGCCAAGAGGGCAATAGCACCTCCATCTGCAGGGGTGACCGATGGGCAGCGGATCAGCCGGGCGGTAAGGTCAACTGGATCAATCGGGTCGTAGGGCATCATGTGTCCGAGCGGGTGACGTAGACGGCATCCCTATCCGCTTGCACCCTGGCCTGCAACCGCAAGGCGTCACGGCCGAACCGCCATTTTCACGGCCCTCCCGGCCTTCGGTTCAGTCGAAAAACGGCGTAATCTCGGCGACGATGACCGAGTTTTCCTTCAATGCCCGTTTCATCAGCCCTTGTTCGGCTTCATCGATCTCTTCGCCCGCTTTCAGCCGTTCTTCCAGCGTGCCCAGACCCTGCACCTCCAGCGGTGCCATCTCGGCCTCTTTCAGGATCGCTACGGTCTCGCGCACGGCCTCGGCCTCATCGACGCCCGAAGCGTAGCACAGAAGTGCGGCCCCAGTGGCCTTGGGGGGAAGACCATCGCCTTCCTTGCGGCCAACCTCGACGATCAGCGAATAGACCTGCTGTGGCCGCTTCGGCTTGCCGCCGTCTTCCGCCCGTCCGTCTTCCGCTCGTCCGTCTTCCGCCTTGTCCGTCATGGCTCGCGTCTCCTGCGAAGGATTTCACCCGAAGTGGCGGGAGGCCGAAGGTTTGTCAATCTCGCAGCGGCCCCAGACAACCACCCAAAATATCCCTTGCACCGAATCGGGCTTCGGCAGTACCAGCCACGTCCCCGATACAAGCAAGCAAGGAGGGGACGACATGTTTGCCATTCACAACCATCTGCCCCTCGCCCGCGTCTGACGCGCGCCTCAGGGGCATCCGCCGTTCCTTAGTCCCATCGCCGCCTGGCCCAACAGGGCAGGCCGCGCTTCGCATGATGCCCGAATGTTTGATGATATCCTCGCTCTTGCGGCCCCCGGGCTGCAGTCCGACATCTTTGCCGGCGGGCTGGCGCTGGGCCTTCTGGGCGCAGGGCTTGGCCTTGTGCATCGGCTTATCCAGCGGCTCTGGGCGCTTGCCCAGCGCCGGTTCGTGGTCTCGGTCACGCTCGACAACCGGGCCGAGGCCTATCACCACCTCTACGCCTGGATCGAGGCGACGGGGGTGCTGTCCCATGTCCGCCAGCTTCGCCTGACCGACATCTCTGGCGCGGGGGGTGAGCTTTTCGGCCCTGCCCCCGGCAGCTACTGGTTCTGGTATCGCGGCTATCCCTGCCGCTTCAGCCGCTATCTGAACGACCGCGCCCGCGTTGGCGCAGCCCGTGAGCAAAAGCCGATGGAAACCCTGACCCTGACGCTGCCCTTTGGTCAGGCCGAAACGGTCCGCCACTGGCTGGCCGAAGGCGCCCGCCATCTTCGCGACCGCGACCGCCGGGGCCCCGAGCTTTACGTCGCGCGTGGCGACTGGTGGCAGGCGATGGGTGCGCTGCCAGGGCGGGGGCTCGACACGGTCCTGTCCGACGACGACCGCGTGCGCCGCATGGCCGCCGACATGCGCCGTTTCCTTGGTGCCCGTGACTGGTACACCCAGCGCGGCATTCCGTGGCGTCGGGGCTATCTCCTCTATGGACCTCCGGGAACCGGCAAATCCTCGGTCCTGCGTGCGCTTGCAACCGACCTCAGGCTTGACCTCGCGCTGATCGACCTTTGCCGTCCGGGCCTGACCGATGACGAACTGCGTGAGGCGATGTTCAACGCTCCCAGCGGGGCGATCATCGCGATGGAGGATGTCGACGCCGCCTTCCGGGGCCGTGAGGCCAACCAGAAGGGTGGGATCAGCTTTTCTGGCCTCCTGAACGCCATCGACGGGGTGGCCGCGCAGGAAGGCCGCGCCTTGGTGATGACCACCAACCACCGCGACCGGCTTGAGCCGGCGCTGATCCGTCCGGGCAGGGCCGATGTGCAGCTTGAACTGGGGCCAATCGGTGCGGCAACGGCGGCGGGGCTCTACCTGCGCTTCTTCCCGGGTGAGACGGCCCTTGCCGCACGCTTTGCCGAACGCCTGGGCCCTCGCCGCTTGACCGGAGCCGAGGTGCAGGGCTGGCTTCTGGCCCACGCCGACGACCCGGTGGCGGCGGCCGAGACCTTCGCACCTGCCCTCCCCCTTGGTGGGGAGGGGCTGGGGGTGGGGGGACCCCAGGGGGACAAGAAGTCCCCCCACCCTCTCCCTCCCCCACAACGGGGGGAGGGAAGTTCTTCACCTACTTCGGTCGCGACCTCAGTTTCGGCAAACCCCGCCGGAATAGCTCCCGACCTCGCGGATCACCTCGCCCCCGCCTGCCTCCTGACGCTGGCCTGAAAGCTCGGTCATCAGGACCCGCGTCAGCAGCCGCGACAGCTTGGTCACCTGGTAGCAGGTGATCGTCGGCTCGGAATGCGCATTGCCCACCCCGCTGTCATCGGTCAGGAACAGATACCGCCCGCCCGTTGCGACCGAGGCCTGGCGCATCAGATACTCCGACTCTTCAGCGACACCCGAAGCCCCGAGGGTGAAGATCTGCACCCCTTCCTCCGCCGCCGCCTTGGCCGCGCGCAGATAGTCTGCCGCATCGCCCGAATGCGGCGGGGCGTCGGCGACATGCAGCATCAGCCGCTCCCCCTTGCCCGCCCGCCAGTTCAGCCCCACGCCCGACCTCAGCGCAGCTGCCGCCGCTTCCGGGTAGTTGCCCCCGCCACCTGCCGAAAGGCCCCGCAGCCACCCCGCCATTTCTCCCGAGTTGCCCGTCAAGCCATAGTTCTTCACCACATACTCATCCCCCTGGTCGCGATACGCCACCAGCCCATAGCGGATCGACACGCCCGGAGCCTTGCGCGCCGCCGCCCGGGTGATCCCGATCAGTTCGCGTTGCAAGAAGGCGATCTCGTCGCCCATCGAGCCGGTGGTATCGACCACCAGCACCAGATCGAGGAAATCCGGCTGCCAATCCGCGTCCTCCGGCAGCGTGATCGTCGCGGTTTGGCCCGTCTTCACCGTCTGTCGAGCGATCTCTTGCCCATCCGCACCGAAGACCCGTAGCTCGACCGCACCCAACCCGCCACCACCCTGCACCTGCGGGAAGTCGGCGATCCGACCATCCGGCCCGGCATAACCCTCATGGAACGGATCGGCCGCACCGGGGCGGCGCAGCGTGTAGCGCGCGCCGGGGGCGGACGAACCATCGGGCCCGACCAGCCGGACCAGCACCGGCGCGCCAAGGCCAAGCTGGGGCAGGCCGGTCGACCCGCCAGCCCGCGACAGATAGCGGGTGAAGGCGGCAAGGTTCAGCCGGTCGTCGATGTCTCCCGCCGTTACCACCCCGCGCCGGACCACCCCGGCGTAGGACCCACGGGACGAGCTGTCGGCGACGACCTCCTCATAGACCGGCTCCGCAGTGACGCTGGCCCCTGCCACCTTCGCAGCGGGCTCTTCGGACACGGCAGCTACCTCGCGGGCGGGCGTGCATGCCGCCATCAACGCAAGGATCGAGACGTAGGTGAGTGGAAGCAGGGACAGGGAAGGGCGCATTGACGGGCTCCAGATGAATTGTGCAAATTACACATATATCTCTTCGCTGGACCTGTCAAAGAAAATGTGCACATTACACATCATGCAGATTTTCGACGCCCTCTTCGCCCCCATCGCCCGCCTTCTCGTCGCCCGTGGCCTGCCCTTCCCCGACCTGGTCGAGCGGATGAAGCTTCACTATGTGCAGGCAGCTTTGGCCCAGGCTGGCGACCGCGCAACAGACAGCCGGGTCTCCGTCCTGACCGGGCTGCAACGCCGCGATGTCGTCCGGCTGCGCGGTCAGGATGTGAAGGACCGTCGTCCGAACCACCTCGCCCGGCTGGTCGCCCTCTGGCAAACCGGAGCAGAGTGGTCCAAGGACGGGCATCCGTTGCCTCTGGCACGCTCCGGCCCGGGCTCGAGTTTCGAGGCCCTGACCCAAGCCGTTCGACGCGATGTCCACCCACGCACCATGCTGGACACGCTTTTGGCGGCTGGGACGGTGGCCTTGTCCGATGACGGGCAAAGGGTGCTTCTGACCCAAAGTTCGTACCAGCCGCTGGCTGGATCGGACGACCAGCTTGCCTACCTGTCCCGGAACCTGGGCGACCATGCCCAGGCGGCCACTGACAACGTACAAGGCGCCACCCCCCCACATTTCGAACGCGCGGTCCATTATTCCGGCCTCACCGGGGCGCAGGTATCCGTACTTTCCGAACGTTTCGCGTCGGCGGAGATGGCACTTTTCCAGGACCTCAGCCAGACCGCCGCCCGGATGAAGGCCGAGAACGCCGAACCCGGCCCCCTGCGGTTCCGCGCGGGCGGTTATTTCTACCGGACGAAAGAAGCCGACTGATGCGCCCCGCCCCCCTTTTCCCGGCCGCCCTCCTCCTCGCCCTGGCGCTGCTCACGGCCTGCGGCAACATAAAGCGTGAGGCAGCGGTCGCGGAACCGGTGGTGGTCGTCGAAGAGCCTGCCGCCGTCGAGACCCAGACCTCCGGCCTGGCCCCCGTCACCGACTGCCAGCCCGGCGACGACGACGGCATCGGCGGTACGGGATGCAAGGTGGACTGAGAGCCGGGTCCAGTGCTGTCGTGTTTTGGGCTTGAGGATGCCGCCTTGCGGACGAAGCGGGCGTTACCTTACTGGGGTCTTTTCCTCAGTGTTTTGCCTTCCACCGAAATTTTGAAACGCAATCAGATAAAAAGCGGTGACGGAAATCGAAGCAGAAACGAAGAAGATCAGCCCGTAGCCAACAAAGGTCGGTGAGAATAGTGCACCCAAGCCTGACTGGCCCACCATGATTCCCACGAAGCCAGCGCAATATCCAAGCAGACAAACCAGAGTGAACCACACAAACGGTAACTTTGTGATCGGCTCCAACGTCCGAAAATACAGAAGATAGGCAGGAATACCGAAAACTGTGGCAAAGCCATATCCAACGACCGCACCTATTCCGAGTATCAATTCATAGAAGACAACGTCGTCAAACAGGACGTTGAAAGCCAATGCCAAGAGCGGGGCGGTCATTGGGGCAATTACAAACGCGGCCAATAGTCTCATCGTGAATACCTCACGGAAAACTTCACGAATTAACTACCGAAAGTGCCCCTATGCGGCAATAGTGACATTTCCGAACTCGGGAGGGCAAGGAACTCCGATTTCTTGTGGGTGCCATACGCAGAGGGTTCGAAGCCGTCATTCGACCATGCGGCAACTTCGTAGGCCGACCCCGGTCCAACGGTGCAGGGCCACGCAGAACCCCCCTGACATCATCCGCCGAAACCCTAACAAATCCTGAACGCTCTCGCCTAAAATATTGTAATCATTATATATCCCCAAGATGTCCACCGTGGACACCCCCTCGCCCCGGCCGAGGAGCGGCGGGTCTCAATCCCGCAACAGCTCGTTGATGCTGGTCTTCGACCGGGTCTGGGCATCGACCTTCTTGACGATCACCGCGCAGTAAAGGTTGACCCCGCCCTTCGACGGCATCGACCCCGCCACCACGACCGACCCCGCAGGCACCTCGCCATACATCACCTCGCCGGTTTCCCGGTCGACGATCTTGGTGGACTTGCCAATGAAGACCCCCATCCCCAGGACCGAGCCTTCGCGGATGATGCAGCCCTCCACCACCTCCGACCGCGCGCCGATGAAACAGTCGTCCTCGATGATCGTCGGTCCAGCCTGCATCGGCTCCAGGACGCCGCCGATTCCCACGCCGCCGGAAAGGTGCACGTTCTTGCCAATCTGCGCGCAAGAACCCACGGTGGCCCAGCCATCGACCATGCTGCCTTCATCGACATAAGCCCCGATGTTGACGAAGGATGGCATCAGCACCACGTTCTTCCCGATGAACGCACTGCGCCGCACGATCGACCCCGGTACCGCCCGGAAGCCCGCCTCGCGCCATTGGTTGGCGCCCCAGCCCTGCCATTTCGACGGCACCTTGTCCCACCAGTTCGACCCGCCGTTGCTGCCCGAAATCTCGTACATGTCCGTCAACCGGAACGACAACAGCACCGCCTTCTTCGCCCACTGGTTCACATGCCAGTCTCTACCGCGCTTTTCTGCCACCCGCAGCGCGCCACTGTCCAGAGCCGTCAAGGTCGCCTCGATTGCATCCCGCGCGTCACCCGTCGTGGCCGGGCTGATCCCGTCCCGCGCCTCCCAGGCGGCATCAATGGCGGCTTCAAGGGCGGTATAGGACATGAACTGGCTCCGGGACAGAAGGACTGGCAGGGCCTTTACGCTAGTGGTCCGCTCGCGACAATTCCAGCCGAAACGGATATGGACGCTTTCTACCCCACCGACCCGGCCGCTTTCCCTGGATTGCGAACAAATGCCCACGGGGATAACCTGACAACCAGCCGACCTGGACTTGCCCTTCGCAGCGGAAACCCCGAAATGCCAATCATTTTGACCGTGCTGGTCGTTGTCGCCGGATTCATCTGGTGGAGCTGGGGCCGCGACCGCGCGGGTTCAGCCTTGTCCAGCCGCCTCGACCGCCTGTTCCGGCGCAGCGCCTGCAGATGGAGCTCGACAGGCGAATACAACGGCCGCCTCAAAGAATACCGCTGTGCAACCTGCGGCATTGCCGCCTACAGCACGACGGGGTCGCCTCCGGTCACCTGCAAACGCAACATTCGCAACGGCTGACCGCTGTCCCTTCTGTCAGGCGCGTGCCATGCTCCTGCCCTTCGTGACCCGGTCCCCGTTTTCGGTTGGTCACGGCAGCGCCAAGCCTGTAAGGCTGAACCAAAGCCCTGATAATTCCCGAGTGCCCCATGAAAGACGAACCCCGCACCCATCCGTTCCGCGACTCTGTCGAGGATGTGGAGGCCGCAAAGCGCATCCCGGACACACCACAGACCCGGGCTCCCGCCTACCGCCTTGCCTTCATCGACGAAGACTTCATGAAGCGCGAAGAGCTGCGCCCCGTCCGTCTGCAACTCGAGCTGCTTAAGCCCCAGCTGATCATGGACGAACGCGGGATCGAGTCGACCATCGTCATGTTCGGCGGTGCCCGCATTCCCGCACCCGAACACCGCGATACTGCGCGCACCCAGACCCTCGCTGACCTGTCGCACTACTATGATGAGGCCCGCCGCTTTGCCCGGATCATGACCGAACGCTCGCTGGAAACCTACGGGCGCGAGAACGTCATCATGACCGGTGGCGGCCCCGGCGTGATGGAGGCCGGCAACCGCGGCGCCGACGATGCCGGGGGCCAGTCCATCGGCCTTAACATCGTGTTGCCCCACGAACAGGCGCCGAACCCATACGTGACCCCCGACCTCGCCTTCAACTTCCACTACTTCGCCGTCCGCAAGATGCATTTCCTGATGCGCGCCAAGGCGATCTGCGTCTTCCCCGGCGGCTTCGGCACCATGGACGAGATGTTCGAAAGCCTGACCCTGATCCAGACCAAACGGATGAAGGGGATCCCGTTTCTGTTGTTCGGTCGGGAGTGGTGGGAAAAGGTGATCAACTGGACCCACCTCGCCGAGGCCGGAGTGATCAGCCCTGAGGATCTGAAGCTGTTCGCCATGGTCGAGACGGCGGAAGAGGCGGTGGCGGTGATTGATGGGTGGGTCGCGCCCTGCTGACTGGGCGCGACCGACGGGTCAGCTTTCCGCGTGCAGTTTCTGCCATGAGATGATGTGCAGGATGATGAAGAACGGCACCCCGAAGGCCGGGATCATTGCCATCGGCAGTTGCTGCATCAATAGTGGCGGGACTTCGCCTGCAAGCCGCAGGGGAAAGCCCTCGCCGCTCAGGATGGCAGTGCCGAAGGCGGCGACGAAGTCCAGCATCCCGACGATGACCAGCATGCGCACCCTGCCCTGCCAGCCTGCCCTCTTCCGCAGGACTGCAAGACTGGCGGTCACCGCAAAAATGCCGACCGCAAGGTCACCCAGACCCGTGGTCAGGGCAAAGATCACCGGCAATTCGCCAAGGCCCCAAAGCATAACGAACACCATCCCGATGACCCGCCAGCTTTGCGCGCCAACGACCCAAGCAAGGTCAAGGTCGGCGACCCAGGCCCGCAGTCCGGTGAAGTAGCGGTAGGCGAGAAGATAGATCAGCGGCGGGATCACTGGCGCCATGGCCAGCAGGAACGGCACCCCGGCGGCCGTTCTCAGGAACACGCCCTGCTGCGTCAGCGCCATGATTGCTACAAACCAGAGCGTCAGGATCACCCAAAGCAGCGGGTGGCGCAGGCCAGATGCCGATGCGTCGTCAGTCAAGCTATGGTCGGTCATTTGCGTCTCCTTTATGTGTAGATACACGTTACAAGGTTTGGAACGGCATTGTGCCCCTTTCCCGGCATTCAGAGTTTCGTCAGCGCCTCCAGAATGGACCGGACCTGCCCCTCGCCAAGCTTCTCGACCAGCCCGGCCTGATAGGCCTGCCAGACCGGCACTGCCTTGGCCAACCGATCGCGGCCCGCCTCGGTCAGCGTCCAGACGTGCAGCCGCCCGTCCTTTGCTGGGACTTCGGCGATCCAGCCCTTGCGGGCCAGAACCTCAAGGTTCCGCGTCATCGTGGTGCGGTCGGTGCCCATCCTGGCCGAAAACTGAGTAACGCTCACCTCGCCAAACCCCGCCATCAGCGACAGCGTGGAGAATTGCGGAGCAGTCAGGCCGCTCTCCTTTGCCGCTGCTTCGAACCCGCGGACCAGGTTCCGCGCGGCACGCTGCAGGTTGAAGGTCAGGCAGTTGAAAGGGTGCGTCAGCTCCATAGGTGTATATGCACCTATGCTGCAGCCTGAGTCAAGCCCCGTAGGCCGGGCTTCAGCCCGACATCTCCCGACACCGATTCGCCCCGCAAGGTTAACGCCCCTCCATCTCCACGCGCGTAGAGACGGAAAGAAGACGCAAGGAAGACGCGTGCAAGACCGTTAACCTGTTCGAAATATCCAAGATTACCCCAACGTTCTCATGGACTTGATGGGCTTGCGGCCTCCCTCTCCCACCTTTCCATAAATTCAACTCGCTCACAGCCCGAGAAACCCGCCAAACGGCCCAGTTCCGCCTCCAGACGCGCGCGGCGGACTTTGGTCAGCCGCACCCCGGCCTCTGGCCAGAACGCCTTGACCCGCAACGCCCCGGCGTCCCGAAACGCCTTGGCGTCGATGCGGCCTACCAGCCGGTCGCCTTCCATGACGGGAAAGACATAGTAGCCGAAAACCCGCTTCGGCTCGGGGACAAAGACCTCGATCCGGTAGTAGAAGCCGAACAGGAACTCGGCCCGGTCGCGGTCGCGCAAAGCGGGGTCGAAGGGGGAAAGGATGCGCAGGCGGGAGGCGGGTTCTGGCGGCTCATCAGTCAGAATATCGGGGAAAATGAACATCTTGCGGCGTTGGCCCGCCGCACCTTCGACCTCGACCTCGACAATCTCGCCCCGCTGAAACGCCTCCCCGCACCATTGCTTTGCGGCCTCGGGCCCGATGGCTTTCCAATAGGCCGCGATCTCTCCACTGGTGCCAAAGCCAAGGTGACCCAGCGCCGTGCGGCAGGCCCAGTCCGTAATCGTCTCGGCCGGAACCGGGGTGCGATAGGCCTCTGGAATGACTCGGTCGGTCAGGTCATAGATTTTGGCGAACCCGTCCCGCCGGGTCACCGCAATCTTGCCCGTCCGCCACAGCCATTCCAAGGCGGTCTTTGACGGATGCCAGTCCCACCAGCCACCTTTGCCCCGTACCTCACCTTCGCCGACATCGGCAGTGCCGACCGGGCCATCCTTGGCTATCCGATTGAGAATATTATCGAACTGAGCCTCATACCCATCGCGGAACCAGCTTTTCCAATTCTTGTGCAGCTTCTCTTCATCGCGCTGAAACCGGTGCTGCCAGACCCCATGCAACCGCGCCGGAAGGATCGAGGCGTCATGCGTCCAGTGCTCCCACAGGCTCCTGTCCCGCTCCAAAAGCCGCTTCAGCGCTGGGGGCCGGAAGGCCTGTCGCCGCGACCAGAGGATCATGTCATGCGCCCGGGCGACCGTGTTGATGCTGTCGACCTGCACAAAGCCGATGCGTTCGATCAGATCGTGCAGCGCCTGACCGGAAGCGGGGCCAGAGGGCGGTTCGGCAAGCGCATGGCGATCAAGAAACAGACGACGGGCGCGGAGGTTCGGGATCAGGTCGGGCATCGGTTAGGCGTAGCATTGCCCAAGGTCCAGGCAAATGCCGAATTTGCGATTGATAGTGTCCGCAAGGCGATTGCAAATCGGGGGTGGGCACATACTATCCCATTGTCTCCTGAAGAAATTCGCCGAAGCTTGTTTGGTCGCACACCCTCCAGTTGTAGCGATAAAGGACCATAGATCATTGCCCCACGACACGCCCCTGATCACCACTCTTGTCGCCGGTTTCGGTTTGGCCTTTCTTCTTGGCCTTGCCGCCCAACGGCTGAAATTGCCGCTGATCGCGGGCTACCTGCTGGCGGGCGTGGTGATCGGGCCGTTTACACCGGGCTATGTGGCCAATCTCGAACTTGCGGGGGAATTGGCGGAACTGGGGGTAATCCTGCTGATGTTCGGGGTCGGCCTTCACTTCTCGCCCCGCGATCTGATGGCTGTGAAGGCCATCGCTGTTCCCGGCGCGTTGGGTCAGATCGGCATCGCCACACTGTTTGGCACACTCACGGGACTTCTCATGGGCTGGAGCATCGGCGCTGGTCTGATCTTCGGTGTCGCCCTGTCCGTCGCCTCGACCGTCGTCCTTCTAAGGGCCTTGCAGGACCGTGACCTTATCCGGGCCGAAAAGGGTCAAGTCGCTGTAGGGTGGCTGATCGTCGAGGATTTGGTGATGGTTCTTGCCCTTGTCCTGATGCCGCCTTTGGCTGGTCTTCTGGGTGGAATTGCGGTGCCGGTCGAAGTTCAAGCCGAGCTTGTAGGCCAGGTGGGTATCGGGCCCATAGCGGCCACCGTCCTGATAACGCTTGCGAAAGCTGCGGCCTTTGTTGCACTGATGTTGATCATCGGGCGTAGGGTGATCCCGTGGCTCTTGCACTTCGTCGCCCATACCCATTCGCGAGAGCTGTTCCGGCTTGCCGTCCTGGCGATCGCATTGGGCGTGGCCTACGGCGCTGCATATTTCTTCGGCGTCTCCTTCGCGCTTGGCGCGTTTTTCGCCGGAATGGTGATGTCTTCCTCCACCCTTTCGCAGCAAGCCATGCGCGAGACGCTGCCACTGCGTGACGCGTTCGCGGTCCTGTTCTTCGTGTCGGTCGGCATGCTTTTCGATCCGGCGATCCTGTGGACTTCGCCCCTGGCGCTGATGGCGACGGTGGCCATCATCATCGGGGTCAAGGCCGCCGCCGGGTTCTATCTGGTCAAGGCGCTTGGCCATGGCCGCGACATGGCGCTGACCATCGCGGCCAGCCTGGCCCAGATCGGCGAGTTCTCCTTCATCCTGATCACGATGGCGGTGAAGCTTTCGATCGTGCCTGCCGAAGCGCGTGATCTTGTGGTGGCGGGGGCGATGATCTCGATCCTTGCGAACCCACTCCTGTTCCGTCTTCTGGACAAGCGCGAAGCACGGAAGGCGGCGGATCATCGTTCGACTTCGTCTCCTCCTCACGAGGTTGCGAGGAGTGCTGACGGCATCGACGAGCCTCAGCTGGTGATCAGATCGGACGACCCGTCAGCAGTTTCGGCAACTCGCCCGCCAGACCCGCCGCCTGCCGGATGAACCCGCGGCGAAGACCGGGGAGGGCACCCACAATGCCCATCCCAAGGTCGCGGCCGAGTCGCAGCCAGGGACTATCGGTCGAAAAGACCCGGTTTACGGTATCCATCCCCAAGGCCAGCGCCGTGGCGTCGAAGCGCCGCCAACGTTGGTATTCTTGCAGCGTAGCGGCACTGCCCGGCTCATCACCCCGGCGGCGGGCAAGGATCAGGACTTCGGCCAAAGCCGCCACATCGCGGAGACCAAGGTTGAGCCCCTGTCCCGCAATCGGATGCACCCCATGCGCTGCATCGCCGACCAGCGCGATCCGGGGGGCCACGAAGCGTTCGGCCAGGGACAGGGAAAGGGGATAGGTGAACCGCGCACCGGCAAGGCTGATCTTGCCAAGGAAATCCCCAAATCGGGGCCGCAGCGCGTCGAGATATCCCTCGTCCGGCAAGGCCTGGATCGCGGCGGCGGCCTCTTCCGTCTCGCTCCAGACGATGCTGGACTGATAGCCGCCCTTTAGCGGAAGGATTGCCAAAGGCCCCGAGGGCATGAAGAACTGATGCGCCACGCCCTTGTGATCGCGGTCATGGTGGATTGCCGTAACCAGCGCGGTCTGGCCATAACCCCAACCCACCCGCCTGATCCCTGACCGGCTGGCGACGCCCGAGCCCCGCCCGTCGCAGCCGACCAGAAGTCCCGCTTTCAGTTGCCGCCCCGAGGCCAGAGTCACCAAAACACCGGAAGGGCCAACCTCTTGCGCGACGACGGTGTCGCCGGACAGCAAGGTCACCCCTGGTGCCGCCCGCATTGCGTCAAGGAAGGCCGCATAGAGGAACCGGTCTTCCAGCATGTGGCCCATCGGACCTTCCTCGATCTCCGCATGGTCGAAATGCAGGAAGAAGGGCGCGGCACCCTCGCCGGCCCGTCCGTCCGAGGCCTTGATCTGCAGGATCGGCTGCGCCTTTTCGGCCACCGTGTCCCAGACCCCGATCGCTGTCAGAAGCCGCACAGAAGCAATCGCCAGCGCGTAGGCCCGCCCGTCGAAGCCTGCTTCGGCACGAACCGTCGCCGGGCGGGCATCAATCACGGTCACCCGAAAGCCGCCTTGTGCCAGCGCCAATGCCAAGGCCGGGCCGTTCAAACCCCCGCCTGCAATCAGGATATCGGCGTCCCAAGTCATGCGTCTTTTTTAGCCCTCTCTGCCGGATTGTCCATGCGTCGCCAAGCCGCTACCTTGGCCATGAAATAGGGGGTCCGATGATCGGAACATGGTCGAACATGACAGCCGCCGATCTCGGGCGTGCGATCGGTGAGGGTCGCATCCACCCGGTCGAACTGGCCGAGGCCTTCCTGGACCGGATCGAAAACCACCCCCTTTCGGCGCGGATCTATGCTCGTACCACGCCCACCCGCGCCAGGGGCGAGGCGATGGCGGCGGCCTCTCGCGCAAAGGCAGGGCTGCGGCGGGGCCTTCTCGACGGCGTACCGATCAGCTGGAAAGATCTGTTCGACACGGCAGGCGTCGCGACCGAGGCGGGTTCAGCGCTCTTGAAAGGCCGGACGCCTGACCGTGACGCGGCAGTACTGGAAACTGCAACGTTGCAGGGTCTCGTTTGCTTGGGCAAGACACATATGTCCGAACTAGCGTTCTCGGGCCTTGGCCTGAACCCGGTGACTGGAACGCCTCCCTGCTTGAACGATGACCGCGCGGTGCCGGGCGGGTCTTCATCAGGCGCTGCCGCTTCGGTCGCCTTTGGTCTTGCCCCCGGCGCAATCGGCTCGGACACCGGCGGGTCGGTCCGGATCCCCGCCGCCTGGAACGACCTTGTCGGCTTGAAAACCAGCGCCGGAAGCCTTCCCATCACCGGCACGGTCCCGCTTTGTGAGATGTTCGATACCATCGGCCCGCTGGCCCATTCAGTCGAGGACTGCGGCCTTCTCTTCGCCGCTTTGCAGGGTAGGCGCCCGGCCGATCTTGCGGGGGCCACTCTGTCGGGAAAGCGTCTGGCGGTGCTGAAATCCGTGGCGCTTGACGATCTGCGTGAACGGCCCGCCAGCGGCTTTGACGACGCAGTGGCCCGGCTTTCGCACGACGGGGCGACGGTCGAACGCATAGATGCCCCCGAAGTCACTGAAGCCATGGGGTTGGCGAGCGTTCTCTTCACCGCCGAGGCTTATGGCATCTGGCGAGAGACCATTGAGAAAGCGCCGCAAAAGATGTTCCCGCGCATTCTGGAACGCTTCCGGTCTGGCGCGAATTTCGCCGCCGTGGACTATGTCTCTGCCTGGCGGCGCTTGCGGCAGCTCCGGGCGATCTGGGCGGACCGGGCCGCTGCATATGATGCGGTCATCCTGCCTACGTCACCGATCCTGCCACCTGACGCGAACCGGTTGATGACCGACGACGCCTATTACACCACCGAGAACCTGCTCGCGCTGCGCAACACCCGGATTGGCAATCTGATGGGCGTCTGCGCTTTGACGCTGCCGACCTCACAGCCGTCCTGTGGGCTCAGCCTGATGGCCGGAGCAGGCGAGGATGTGCGGCTCCTGCGCCTGGGTGCGGCGGCGGAACGGGCGCTGCGCTGATCAGGCCCGGTGATAGGGCGAGCCGGACAGAATCGTTGCCGCTCGGTAAAGCTGTTCGGCCAGCATCGCCCTGACCAGCAGATGCGGCCAAACCATGCGCCCGAAGCTGATCACCAGATCGGCTCGGGCGCGCAAGCTTGGGTCCACCCCGTCAGCACCGCCAATGATGAAGGCGGCATCCTGCCGTCCACCATCCCGCCAACTTGCCAGAAATTGCGCGAATTCGGGGCTAGAGAGCAGTTTGCCCCGTTCATCCAGCACACAAAGCGCTGCCCCTTCCGGCACAGCTTTCGCAAGCAGGGCCCCTTCCGACGCCATGCCCCCGCCCTTCTTGTCTTCGACCTCATGTTCGGTGACCGGACCAAGACCCAAAGGCCGCCCTGTCCGGTCAAGCCGACCAAGGTAGTCGTCCACCAAGTCGTGCTCAGGCCCCGCCCGCAGGCGGCCCACGGCGCAGATGTGAAGCTTCATCCGGACTGCCTTAGATCTGGGCTGCGCGGGTCATCCCGACCGGAAGCCACATCTTTTCAAGCTGATAGAACTCACGCACTTCGGGGCGGAAGACATGGACAATCACATCGCCCGCATCGATCAGCACCCAGTCGCCGGTTTCCTTGCCTTCCATGCGCACCGAAATCCGCATGTCCTGCTTCAGCCGGTCGGCCAGCTTTTCCGAGATCGACGCCACCTGACGCGAGGACCGGCCCGAGCAGATCACCATGTAATCCGCCACATCCGACCGACCACGCAGGTCGATCTGGACGATGTCCTCGGCCTTGTCATCATCGACCGATTTCAGGACCAAGGCCAGCAAGACTTCGGAACTTTGCCCCTCGGGGCTGGTGGTTTCGCCGTCTGCGGGCTTCGGGCGCGGACCGACCGGCAGGCCGGTGGCGGGATCTGAATGCGACAGGACTTCGTCCTCCAAGGAAGCGCGGATTGTAAGGCCCCCGCGCCAGGCCTTCCTGATCGAGACTAGCATCTGAACCACGCAATCTCAACCGAAGGCGGGCGGGTACGCCCTAATTCGCGCGGTTGCAAGGCTGGATCGCCGCCAGAGCCTCTCGGCCAAGAAGATCGGCCAGCTTGCCGTCCGCGATCAACGGTAAAAACGGCGCACCAGTCTGAAGTCGGATCAGGACCGAGCCGGTCGCGTCCTGCGCAGGCCCATCGTCCACCGCACAACCGCCAACCGCAAGACCAAGCGTGCCCTTTGCCGTCCCGTCGCGCTTCCAACCGGCGATATCCGACTGCAAGGCCCGCATCTTCTGCGCATCTTCTGCCGTCAGCGAATAGCGCCTGGCACTGGCCCCTCCGGGCACGTCAAACCCCTCAGCGACCGGCCGGTCCGCCAGAGTGAAGCTGCTTTTGCGGGTTTCCGCGCCCCGGGTCGCACCGAACTCCAGCTTGGCCGTGCCCGGCTTGACGACAAGGCCCGGCGGCAGAATGACCAGAAGCTCGATCCCCGCCGGATCGGCGGTCAGGGGGTCAAGTGTCGCCAACCTTGCGGCGGTCGAGGGGACAACGGCCGAACAGGCCGACAGCATCAGACAGGCAAGTGCGTAGGAAGCGGATCGCATTTCGAATCTCCTTTGACAGCGATATATTATCGTTTTACAGTAAATGATCATCTTAAAAAGAGGTGCTGGAATGCAAAATCTGTCCCGCCTACACCGGCTTTCTGGAACACTCTATTTGGTCGCCCTTGTACTTTCCGTCCTGTTGCCCCTGCTTGTCCTTGCCTTTGCGGCAAAGGCGGTGGGTGATCCGGCCTCGCTGGTCGCGCGGATACCGAACTTGGTCGAGGACACGACCGTCTCGCGCGTGCAAGCCGGACTTGTCGCGGCCCTTGCGCTGATCTCGGTTCTGCCCATGGTGGCCGCCCTTCGGGCCATGGTCCGGCTTTTTAGCCGTTACCGCGATGGCGAGGTGCTGAGTGAAGCGAATGCCGAGACGATCCTTGGCATTGGTCGCGCCTTGGTCCTGGTCGCAGTCTTCACGGTGGTTCTGCCGACGCTGCAGATCCTGATCCTAAGCTGGAACGCCCCGCAAAGAACCCTGTCGATCGGTGTGGACGGCGGCACGCTTGGTTTTTTCATGGCCGCAGGCTTGCTGACCGTCATCGGCTGGGCCATGCGAGAAGGAGCGCGGGTCAAGGCCGAGAACGAAGGTTTCGTCTGATGGAAATCCCCCAGCTGGAAATCGTCGTCCGCCTGGACGTGATGCTCGCCCGCCGCAAGATGCGGTCGCGCGAATTGGCCGAGAAGATCGGCATTACCGAACAGAACCTGAGCCTGTTGAAGTCCGGCAAGGTCAAGGGTATCCGCTTCGACACCCTCGCCGCGATCTGTACCGTGCTGGACTGTCAACCGGGCGACATTCTGGACGCCGTAGCACCCGCTTGACGCGTCCGCGGCTTTGGCGCACCCTTCCCTTGTTACAGGGGAGAAACTGCGTGATGTTTCGCGCCACCACCATCATACGACCGGCCCTGTCTTTGCCCCGCATGTGACTGTGCGGGGCTGATCGGGGGTCCATCGCGTCTCTGATCTGCCCGAACGGCAGCACGTCTGCCATTCCCGGACCGGAGACCTCTATGACCCTTCTCACCCTGAAAGACGCTGGCATCACGCTGGGCGCGCCGCTCTTCACCCAGCTTGACCTGACCCTAAACCCCGGTGACCGCCTGGCACTGGTGGCACCGAACGGACGCGGAAAATCGACGCTGTTGCAGGCGATCGCGGGCCAGACCGACCTGACCGAGGGCCGGATCACCCGAAGGCGCGGCCTTGTCACCGGCTTCCTGACCCAGGACATGCCGCCAAACCTTGCCTCACTTACCGTGCGTGAAATTGTGACGGCGGCGGTTGACGATGACCAGGACTGGCGCGCCGAAATCGCCCTTGACGACCTTGAGATTTCCCAATCCCTGCGTGACCGCCGGATGGCCGATCTTTCCGGCGGTTGGCAACGGTTCGCGATGCTCGCCCGGGTGTGGGTGGCCGAACCGGACCTGATCCTCATGGACGAACCGACGAACCACCTCGACCTTTCGCGCAGCGGCAGACTGCAACGCTGGATCACCGGTCTTCCCAAAGCCACCGCCCTGATCATCGCGTCGCATGACCGCGCCTTCCTTGACGACGTCGCGACCCGGACCCTCTTCCTGCGGGACCGGCAGTCGCCGCAGTTCGCACTACCCTACACCCGCGCGTTAGCGGCGCTGGACGAGGCCGACGCCGCTACCGGTCGCCGACATGACCTTGACCTCCGTGCCGCCCGGCAGCTTCGGCGGCAGGCGGCCAAGCTGAAGAACATCGGCATCAACTCGGGAAGTGACCTACTGGTCGTGAAGACCAAGCAATTGGCCGACCGCGCCGCGAAGATCGAAGCCGCCACCACCCCGGCGTACAAGCCCCGCAGCGTCGGGGAAATCAGACTGGACGTCACGGACGCACACGCCCGCGCGCTGATCTCGGTCGCCCCGTGTGATGTCGCCGCCCCGGAAGGCCGCAAGCTTTTCCGTTGCCCTCAGCTTTGGATCAGCCCGGGTGACCGAGTGGTGCTGATTGGCTCGAACGGGGCGGGCAAGTCGCGGTTCCTAACGATGGTTGAGGACGCGCTGCAGGGCAAGGAAGGTCCGATCCGCGCGGCCCCCTCGGTGGTGGCTGGAATCGCCGATCAGGGGCTGACTGGGCTTGATCCCAAAGCCACGCCGCACGGTTTGATCACCGCCCGCTTCGATCTGGGCGACCAGGCGGCGCGAACCGTGTTGGCCGGGGCGGGGATAGCGCCGCCCCTCCAGACGACGGCGCTGCGGACGCTGTCCGGCGGGCAGAAGGCGAGGCTGGCGCTGCTGATCCTGCGGTTGACGCGGCCGAACCTCTTCCTCTTGGACGAGCCGACCAACCACCTCGACATCGAGGGGCAAGAGGCTTTGGAGGATGAACTCACCGCCAAAGGTGCCGCGACGATTCTGGTCAGCCATGACCGCAGCCTGATCCGCGCGGTCGGCACCCGGTTCTGGTTGATCGATCAGGGTCGGCTGACCGAGGTCGATAGCCCAGAACCCTTCATCACCCGGACGCTTCAGGCTGATGTCACCGGGAGATAACCGGTCGTCATATGGCGCTTGCGGCCAAACCCCGGCTGGCGGGTGACAGCGAACCCAGCCTCGGCCAAAGCGCGGCGGACGTGGCCGGCGGCGGTGTAGGTGGCGAAAGTGCCTTCGGGGGCAGTGTGGCGGGCGACCTCGTGCATCAACTTGGGCGACCAAAGCTCTGGGTTCTTGGCGGGCGAGAAACCGTCTAGGAACCAGGCGTCGGCTTTGCCCTTCCAGGCTGGCAAAGTCACGCGGGCGTCACCCAGGATTATTGTCGCGGTGAGGTTCGGAAAGTGCAGCTTGGTAGCACCCGTCGCCCATTGATCAAGCAAAGGGTAGGTGACTTCTGCAAGCTCGGGGAAAGCCGTCAGCGCGCGGGTGATGTCGGCGGCGCGCATCGGGAAGGCCTCGAAGCTGGTGTAGTGAAGGCGGCCTTCGCCCCGGTGGCTTTGGAGTGTGGCCAGAAGATTCAGGCCGGTGCCAAAGCCCAACTCGGCAATGTGGAATCGGTCTCGGAACCGCTGGGGAAGGTGGTTGCCGGTCAGAAAGACGTGACGAGTTTCGTCAAGGCCACCGGCCAGCGAGAAATAGGGGTCGTTGAAGGTCCGCGAGACCGGGATCGTCTCGTCGCGCCAGTCGAGGTCCGGGGTTTGTCTTTGGGGCTGTTCGGGTTCGGGCATCGGGGGTAGTCCTTTGGGTCTGTTGATGGGCGTGGGGCGGCGGAATGGCAAGTGGGTCGGCGGTGGATGTGACGGTCCGGGGGGCGGGGATCTTCGGACTTTCCGTCGCCTGGGCCTGCGCATCCCGCGGCGCGCGGGTGCGGGTGATCGACACGGTGGGGCTTGGTGCGGGCTCGTCCGGCGGGCCTGTCGGGGCCTTGTCGCCGCATGTGCCTGAGGCGTGGAATGCGAAGAAGGCGTTTCAACTGCAGAGCCTTCTGATGGCCGCTGATTGGTGGGCGGGGGTCGAGGCGGCCTCGGGGCTGGGGTCTGGCTATGGCCGAGTGGGACGGCTGCAACCCCTTGACGATGCGCGGGCCGTCGAGGTGGCCCAGCGGCGGGGAGAGGAGGCGAAGCACCTCTGGCAGGGGGCGGCGGAGTGGCGGGTGGTCCCGGCGACGGGTGGGCCATGGGAGCCGGTCTCGCCTTCGGGTTGGCTAGTGGAAGATACCCTGTCAGCACGGATTTCCCCCAGGATGGCGCTGGCCGCCCTTGTCGGAGCGGTGCAAGCGCGGGGTGGTAAGCTGCTGATCGGTGAAGGGGAGGACTCGGGGATGTTGGTCCATGCGACGGGGGTCGCGGGGCTGAGGGCGCTGTCCGAGGCTTTCGGACGGACGGTCGGATCAGGGGTGAAAGGGCAGGCGTTGGCGTTGCGTTTCGAGGCGCGGGAGGCGCCGCAACTCTTTGTCGACGGGCTTCACATCGTCCCGCATGCGGATGGGACGGTGGCGGTTGGGTCGACCTCCGAACCGGACTGGCAGGACGACGGGCCGGACCTGGCGCTACAGGGGCTTTTGGCGAAGGCGGTAGCAGCGGTCCCGGCCTTGCTTGGGGCCGAGGTCGTGGCGCGCTGGGCCGGGGTCAGGCCGCGGGCGGTAAGCCGGGCCCCTCTTATGGGGGAATGGCCAGGTCGGGCGGGGCACTTTGTGGCCAACGGGGGGTTCAAGATCGGCTTCGGGATGGCCCCGAAAGTGGCTGAGGTGATGGCTGATCTGGTGCTTGAGGGACAGGACGGTGTGCCGGAGGGGTTCAGGCTTCAGGCGCTGTTGTAGCGGGTCCTGCAAGGTGCTTCCTTCCATTCCCTCGAAAAGATCGCACCATAAAACCGTGGGATCAAACACCTAAGCCCAGAAATCAACTGAAGAACTCGCCCTTACGCTGGAGGGAAAATGGGGCTCCGGCCACCGGCGTTATATACTCCATCGCGGTGCGGTGCCGGAACTCGGCAAGGGCCAAGAACACTGCGAACCAGAGAAGTCGGCTCCCGGACTCATGGGGCCGAGAATCATCCCGTTCAGTGCGCAAATCGGCCCAAACCGACCCATTGCGGTAGCAGGACCATCCCAGAGCCGCTCCGAGATCGCCCAGTATACAGATCGCCCAATACTTAAGCGGTCCGATGCATTGGTGAGCATTTATCTTCATTCGGGGTGCCTCAGCAGGCGTTAGACTTGCCAGCCCCCTGCCGTCTCGGGCCCGGGAGGTGAAATCTCGCATGTGGCAAGGGGGGATGCATGATCCAGGGCGCACTCCAGAAGGGCAGTATTGGGCCGGTTGCGCCGCAGCGCGCCGAGGGCCGTGCCTTTCTGTCGGTCGGCCTTTCGCGCGGAGCAAGCCGCCTGATCGACCTGTCGCAATCAGGTGCTGCGCGGATCATGTTGCCCAGCGTCGCAGGCCCCCGCCCCGAGGCCGTCTTTCTGAACACCTCCGGGGGCCTGACCTCGGGCGACCGTATCGAGTTTTCCATGTCTGTCGCCGGGGGGGCCGCCTTGACCGCCACCACCCAGACCGCCGAACGTGCCTATCTCGCTCCCGCAGGCCCGGCCCGTCTGCGCGTCACGGCCGATGTCGGGCCTGGGGCGGCGCTCGATTGGCTGCCGCAAGAAACGATCCTGTTCCAGGGTGCCGGGCTTTCGCGCGAAACCCGCATCGACCTTGGCCCCGACGCTCGTTGCCTCTTGGTCGAGATCGTTGTCCTCGGTCGCCGCGCGATGGGTGAGGTGGTGACACACGCCCGCCTGCTCGATCGCCGGACCGTCACGGCCCAGGGTCGCTGCCTGCATGTAGAGGCGCTCGACCTTTCGCCCGAGGGTCTTGCCCGCGCCGCCTCTCCCGCCATGTTGGGCCCCGCGCATGTTTGCGCGAGCCTCGCGCTCTGCGGCTCCGGAACAGAGGCTGCCGCCGAGGCTTTGCGCGTCTTGCCGGTGCCCGAGGGCGTCATCGCTGCCACGTCTGGCTGGAACGGCCGGACGCTTTTGCGCGCCACGGCGACCGACCTCTGGCCGCTCAAGATCTATCTCGGGCGTGTCATCGCCCGTCTCACCGATCGACCGCTGCCAAGAGTCTGGCAAATGCAGGGAGTTGCTCCTTGAACCTGACCCCGCGCGAGAAGGAAAAACTTCTGATCAGCCTTGCTGCCATGGTCGCGCGCAGCCGGCTGGATCGGGGTGTGAAGCTCAACCACCCCGAGGCAATCGCGCTGATCACTGACTATGTCGTGGAAGGCGCCCGCGATGGCCGAGCGGTGTCGGACCTGATGCAGGCGGGCGCCCATGTCATCACCCGCGACCAGTGCATGGACGGGGTGCCCGAAATGATCCATTCCGTACAGGTCGAAGCGACTTTTCCGGATGGCACCAAACTTGTCACTGTCCACCATCCGATCCGCTAAGGAGCCACGATGATCCCCGGAGAGATATTCACCGCCAATGGCGAGATCGAGCTGAACGAAGGCGCGCTGGTGACGGTGCTGATGGTCGAGAACACCGGCGACCGCCCGGTGCAGGTCGGCAGCCACTACCATTTCGCCGAGACCAACCCCGGCCTCTCGTTTGATCGCGCGGCAGCCCATGGCAAGCGGCTCGACATCCCGGCAGGGACCGCGGTGCGGTTCGAACCGGGGCAATCCCGCGAAGTCCACCTGGTGCCTTACGCGGGTGGGCGAATGGCCTACGGGTTCAACGCCAAAGTCATGGGAGCTTTGTGAAATGCCCGCAACCGTCTCCCGCAAGACCTATGCCGACATGTATGGTCCGACCGTGGGTGACCGGTTGCGGCTTGGTGACACCGACCTGATCATCGAGGTCGAGCGGGACCTGATCGCCGAACGCGCCTCCACCGGCGCGAATGCATCGCGTTATGGCGAAGAGGTCAAGTTCGGCGGTGGCAAGGTCATCCGCGACGGGATGGGGCAGAGCCAGCTTTCCCGCGCGCAGGGGGCGGTGGATACCGTCATCACCAACGCGCTGATCCTGGACCATACCGGCATCTACAAGGCCGACCTGGGCCTGCGTGACGGCCTTATTCATGCCATCGGCAAGGCTGGGAACCCCGACACGCAACCGGGCGTCGACATCATCATCGGGCCCGGAACCGAGATCATCGCGGGAGAGGGCAAGATCCTGACCGCGGGGGGGATGGACGCCCATATCCATTTCATCGCCCCTGGCCAGATCGACGACGCACTGCATTCCGGGATCACCACCATGCTTGGCGGCGGCACCGGTCCCGCGCATGGCACGCTCGCCACGACCTGCACCCCCGGACCCTGGCATCTGGCGCGGATGCTGCAGTCGCTGGACGCTTTCCCGATCAACTTTGCCCTTTCCGGCAAGGGCAATGCCAGCCAGCCGCAGGCGCTGGAGGAAATGGTCCGCGCCGGGGCCTGTGCCCTGAAGCTGCACGAAGACTGGGGGACGACCCCCGCCGCCATCGACTGCTGCCTGACAGTGGCCGATGCGATGGACGTGCAGGTGATGATCCACACCGACACGCTGAATGAATCGGGCTTCGTCGAAAACACCCTTGCCGCGATCAAGGGCCGCACGATCCACGCCTTCCACACCGAAGGTGCGGGGGGCGGACATGCGCCCGACATCATCAAGGTGGTCAGCCACCCGAACGTGATCCCTTCGTCCACCAACCCCACAATGCCCTACACCGTGAACACGATCGAGGAACATCTCGACATGCTCATGGTCTGCCACCACCTTGACGCTCGCGTGCCCGAAGACGTGGCCTTCGCCGAAAGCCGTATCCGGCGCGAGACGATTGCCGCCGAGGATATCCTGCACGACATGGGCGCGTTTTCGATCATTTCCTCGGACAGCCAGGCGATGGGCCGGGTGGGCGAGGTGATCACCCGCACCTGGCAGACCGCGCACAAGATGAAGCAACAGCGTGGGCGGCTGGCGGAAGAGCAGGGGGCCAACGACAACCTCCGCGCCCGGCGCTATGTCGCGAAGTACACGATCAATCCCGCCATCGCCCATGGCATCAGTCGCCATATCGGCAGCGTCGAGGTCGGCAAACGTGCCGACCTGGTCCTTTGGTGGCCGGCCTTCTTTGGTGCCAAGGCCGAGATGGTTTTGGTCGGCGGCACCATCGCCATGGCGCAGATGGGCGATACCAATGCCTCGATCCCGACGCCGCAGCCCGTCTACTCGCGCCCGATGTTCGGCGCTTTTGGTGGGTCGCTTGCGCGAGGATCAGTTCATTTCATCTCGGCCGCTGCCCAGGCCGATGGTTTGCGCGGGCAGTTGGGGCTGGCCAAGGACACAGTCGCCGTCAAGGGCACCCGCGGCATTGGCAAGGCCGACATGGTTCTGAACAACGCCATGCCCCTGATTGAGGTCCACCCCGAGACTTATGATGTTCGTGCCAATGGCGAGCTTCTGACCTGTGAGCCTGCCAAGATCCTCCCTCTCGCCCAACGCTATTTCCTGTATTAGAGGCCCGCGCATGTTCCCATTCCCCGCCCGGACGCTGCTTCGCAAAGGCCAGTGGCAAGGCCAGCCCGCCGCCCGCGCCTCTCTCAGCTACGACGACCGGTTCCTCCGCAGGAAACGCGTGGACTGTGACGGAGGGGCGTCGATCCTGGTCGATCTGCATGACACCGTCAGCCTTGAGGCTGGGGACGCCCTGCAAACCGACGACGGCCGCCTGATCGAGATCGTCGCCGCCGATGAGCCGGTGGTCGAAGTGCGGGGACCGAACTTGGCGCGCCTGGCCTGGCATATCGGCAACCGACACACGCCCTGTCAGGTGGCCGATGGCCATCTGATCATCCGCCGTGACCATGTGCTCGAAAGCATGCTATCCCAGCTTGGCGCGACGCTGACCCCAGTCCTTGTCCCCTTCCGCCCGGAAGGCGGCGCTTATGGCTACGGCCGCACGCTCGGCCACGACCACGGGCCGCATGGCTTCCCACTGGCCCAAGCCCATGGCTGATCTCGCCCGGCTGCGGCTGACGCAAATCCTTTCGCCTGCCTTTCCGATCGGTGCTTTCGCCCATTCCCAAGGGTTGGAATGGGCCATCGCAAGCGGGCGGGTCACGGATGGGCCCGCGCTGCTGGGCTGGATCGACGCTGTCATCACCCATGGCTCTGGCCGTTCCGACGCCGTCTTCCTCACGCTCGCCCGACGCCCTGACGCTGACCTTGCGGCTCTCGCGGACCTTTACGCCGCCTACCTGCCCGCCGCCGAGCGCGCGCTGGAGGCGACGGAACTTGGCCGGGGTTTCCGCACCCTGACCGACCCCGAAGGAATGCCACTCCCCTACGTCCTGGCTCTTGGCCAAGAGACTGCCACCCTGACGCTGCCCGAGACCGATATCCTCGCCCTTTGCCTGCAGTCCATTGCGGCCCAGCTCATTTCGGTCGCGGTGCGCTTCATGCCCCTGGGGCAGGCCGAGGGGCAACGTATCCTCACGGCCCTCGGCCCGGTGATTGTCAAGACCGCGCAGGCCTGTACTGGCGCAAGTGAAGGCGACCTTTGGACCTTCACCCCCGGTGCCGATATCGCCGCAATGGCGCATGAGGCCATGGAAACAAGGATCTTCCGCACATGACACGCTCTCCCCACGGCCCCTTGCGTGTCGGCATCGGCGGACCTGTCGGCGCAGGCAAGACGACACTGACCGCGGCCCTTGCGCGCGCGCTTTCCCCGCAACTGTCGATGGCCGTCATCACCAACGACATCTATACGCGCGAGGATGCCGAATTCTTGATGCGCGCTCAGATTCTGCCGATGGACCGCATCCGGGGAGTGGAGACCGGTGGCTGCCCGCATACGGCGATCCGCGAAGATGCCTCGATCAATCTCGCCGCCGTGGCGGACCTCACTGCACATCACGCTGATCTGGAACTCATCCTGATCGAATCCGGCGGCGACAACCTGGCCGCCACCTTCTCGCCCGAACTGGCTGACGTGACGATCTACGTGATCGACACCGCCGCGGGCCAAGACATCCCGCGCAAGAAAGGCCCGGGTCTCATCCGCTCTGATATCCTCGTCATCAACAAGATCGACCTCGCCCCCTATGTCGGCGTCGACCCCACGCTCTTGCGCGAAGACGCTGCTCGCGCCAGAGGCGCTCGGCCGTTCGTCGTGGCGAGCGTCGGGAAAGGGCATGGTGTTGAGGAGATCATCGGACATCTCGCCCGCCTGGGAGGGTTGCATCTGCAAGTTCAGCAAGGCTCCAGGACCATTCGATGACTGATCGAAATCCTGGAAACTGGACAGTTTGACGCCTCAAATGCATGCCTTGCCAAAAATGGGTGGCCGACCAGAGAGTTTGAGGGGTACCGTCGCGATACGCCGCGGCAGGACAAACAACCTTCCTGTCATTGCATTCACCGCAATCGGCAGATTCTGTCGGCAACAAGGGAGGCGTTCCCATCGTCAACAAGACAAAGCGCCCGAGGCCGGCTCGAGTTGTTCGACGCCGACGAGTTTCGAGTGACAAATCTGCTGACACGCCCTCAACAAGCTTAGGAAGGTGGCAGCGTGCCTGCCGATCTGTCCATTCATAAAGGATCTTGTGGTGAGCCGGACAGGATTCGAACCTGTGACCCGCTGATTAAAAGTCAGCTGCTCTACCAACTGAGCTACCGGCCCACAACAAGGCGGCTGATTAGGCAAGGCGGTCTCGGGGGTCAAGGGCAAATACGCGCGGTACTGGATAATCTTGGGTCGCAGGCGTATATGCCGGGGTATGAGGGATACTGTACCGCAGACTGGCCTGCCGTTCATGAAAATGCACGGTGCAGGCAATGACTTCGTGGTCATCGACTCGCGCGGGCGCGGGGAGACGATGACGGCTGGGCTTGCGAAAGCGCTAGGTGACCGCAACCGCGGCGTGGGCTTCGACCAGCTTGTCGAAGTCACCGATTCTGCAACAGCCGACTTTGATCTGGTCTTCTGGAACAGTGACGGGTCGCTGGCGGGGGCGTGCGGAAACGCCACGCGCTGTGTATCCGACTACATCATGCGGGGCCTCGGGCAAGACCAGGTCAGTCTGACCACGGCGCGCGGTGCCCTTCGGGCAAAGCGGCTGCCGGATGGCAGGGTGGCCGTCAACATGGGGCAACCGCAGCTCGATTGGCACGACATCCCGCTTGCGCGCGAGGTCGATCCCCGGCACCTACCGCTTCCGGGTGATCCGATGGCCATCGGGATGGGCAACCCGCACTGCGTTCATTTTGTGCCGGACGCCGAGGTTGTGGACCTTGCCGCCCTTGGCCCCAGGATCGAGCATGACCCCATTTTCCCCCAACGGACCAACGTCGAGTTCGCCACGCTTCTTTCCCCGGATCGCCTGCGGATGCGGGTTTGGGAGCGCGGCACCGGGATCACGCTCGCCTGCGGGTCGGGGGCCTGCGCGACCGCTGTCGCCGCTCACCTGCTGGGCTTCACGGGGCGGCAGGTAACCCTGCAAGTCGATGGTGGCACGCTTGAGGTTGACTGGCGCGACGATGGCGTCTGGCTTACCGGGCCTGTCGCGCGGGTGTTCGATGGGGTGCTGTCGGCCGACTACGTCGCGGCCAACAGATGAACGCCCCGGTTTTCGCCACGCTTGGCTGCCGTCTGAACGCTTATGAGACGGAAGCGATGAAGGAACTTGCCGCCGCCGCAGGACTGGCGGACGCGGTAATCGTCAACACCTGCGCTGTCACCGCCGAGGCAGTCCGCAAGGCCAAGCAGGAAATCCGCCGCCTGTCGCGCGAGAATCCAGGTGCCGCGATCATCGTGACCGGCTGCGCGGCGCAGACCGAGCCTGAGACATTCGCGGCCATGGCCGAGGTCACCCGGGTTGTCGGCAATCACGAGAAGATGCAGACCGACACCTGGAAAGGCATCGCTGCCCCCGATCTGATCGGCAAAACCGAGCGTGTGCAGGTCGACGACATCATGTCGGTCCGCGAAACAGCGGGGCACATGATCGACGGTTTCGGGCGACACCGGGCCTATGTTCAGGTCCAGAATGGCTGTGACCATCGCTGTACCTTCTGCATCATCCCGTTCGGCCGGGGGAACTCGCGGTCGGTCCCTGCCGGGGTGGTGGTCGAACAAATCCAGCGGCTGGTGGGCCGGGGCTTCAACGAGGTGGTGCTGACCGGGGTCGACCTGACCTCATGGGGGGCAGACCTGCCGGGCGGCCCGAGGCTGGGCGATCTGGTCCGCCGCATCCTGAAGCTGACAGGGGTCCCGCGTCTGCGGATTTCGTCGATTGACAGCATTGAGGCCGACCCGGCGCTGATCGAGGCGATTGCAACCGAGCCGCGGCTGATGCCGCATCTGCACCTGTCGCTGCAGGCGGGGGATGATCTGATCCTGAAACGGATGAAGCGGCGGCATCTGCGGGACGATGCGATCCGGTTCTGCGACGAGGTCCGCGCGCTGCGGCCCGACATCGTTTTCGGGGCCGACATCATCGCGGGCTTCCCGACTGAGACCGAGGCGATGTTTCAGCGCAGTCTCAATCTGGTTCAGGACTGCGGGCTGACCTTCCTGCATGTCTTCCCCTTCTCACCCCGCAAGGGGACACCGGCGGCGCGGATGCCGCAGGTCAAGGGACCCGAAATCAAGGAGCGGGCGGCGCGGCTTCGGGCAGCGGGGGACGCCGCTTTGGGGCGGCATCTGGTGGCTGAGGTCGGGCGGGTTCATCGGGTTCTGACCGAGGGAGCCAGGGTCGGGCGGACCGAGCAGTTCACCGAGGTGGCCTTTGCGGCGGACCAATCGGAAGGGGTGATCCTGGAGGTTGCCATCCAGGGGCAGGACGGAGCGCGGCTTCTGGCATGAGTCTGTCCACGGTGGACAGCTCTTGACTATATAGTGAGTCCAAAGACTTGCGCGTGGGCGTTAAGGATTTCGCAATGAGTCCAGCCGGTATCGCGGGCGACGGACGGCTGTTGAATTGAGCGCGTTCCGCGCGAAGACTTTTTGTCTCGCCTCTGGCGCAAGCGCCAACCGGCTCGGGCGTTGGGGGTCTTCCACCCCCAAAACCCCGGAGGATACTTTCAGACGGGAATAGCCAAAGTCCGTCAGGTCAGTGCGACGAGATGGTTGTCCCATTGTGTCGGGCCAGTGGTCAGGGGCGTCAGGCCCTTGTCATCGGCGGCCCAGATCGCACCCAACCCGTCGGTCACCACAAAGCCGCCGCGATAGGTCGCGACTCCGCAGAGGTCCGCCCGGCGATGAGTGGTGACGGGTTTTCCGTCGCCATCGAAGAGCATCGCCGCGCCGCCCTTGGGTGAGGTGATCAGGATACGGTCTGGGGTGGCGGCGATCGACCCGGCGTAACCCTGCAGGGTAAAGGCCTCTTCCGGGGCAGGGTCACAAAGGATCGGCGCAGTGCCGGGCACCCAGAGGCCAAGATGGGGGATCGGCTCATCGGGGTCGCCCTCCCATTGCATCGCAAAGGCAATGGTGTCGCCTTGCAGGGCGAGGTGGCGGATCGAATTCTGGAGGAGATCGGGAAGCTCGATCTGATCCAGAAGCGCGCCGTCGTCGGATAGGAGGCTGAGGTTCGGGCGCATGTCCGGAACGTTAAGCTTGGTGCGGTCCACGGGGTCGGTCCTGATCCCGCCATTGGCGACGGCGAGGCGTCCGTCGGCAAGGCGTTTGATGTCATGCGGTCCAATGCCGCGCGACGGCCAGTCGGTCAGGCGGGCGTAGCTGTCGGCATCCCAAAGGCCGATGCGGCCCTCGGACGTGTCGGCGATCACCTCTGAGGTCATCAGGAGCGTTCCATCGACAGAAAAAGCGCCATGGCCGTTGAACTGCATCCCTTCCGGTGGGGCCAGACGGTGGGCGATGTCGCCGGTTGCGCAATTGATCACGAGGGCAAAAGTCCCGGGGCGGCGGGCGAAGGCCACCGCCTCGGGTCTGGTCGGATGTGCCGCGGCGGCGTGTCCGCGACCGGGCAGGGGCAGCTTGAACCGGCTTTCGCCGGTGGCTGACAGTCCGTGCAGGAAGAAAGCCTCGCCTTCTTTCCCGGCGGCGAGGAAGGCGGGGCTGCCGACGTCGGCCCAACTGAGGCGTGGCGCACAGGCGGCAGCGACGCTGGCAAGGAACGCGCGGCGCTGCATCAGTCGCCGTCTTGCGAATTGAAGCCCAGGGTTACCCCGAGGGCGGGTCCGATCTCGGCGATGGCCGTGTTGCGGGCGTCACGGACGGCCTGCTGCAGGATTTCGACCTTGAGCCAGACTTGCGGGTCGGCCAGGTCGTCGAAACCGGTGTCGTTCAAGCCATCTGCCAGCATCAACGCGTGGTCGAACGCGGCGGCTGTCTTCGGGCTGTTGGGGTTCAGCGTCAGGGCAAAGTCGCGAAGGGCGGCAAGCGAAAGGGCGATGTTTCGCCAAGAACGGGCCGAGGCGTGCGCTTCGGCAAGCTCGGGCCGGGGCTTGTCGAAGGTGCCTAGCGGGCGACCAAGGCGGCGGTCGGCGATGAACTCAAGACTCGTTGCCAGTTGGGTGAAAAGGGCCTGGCGCGCCTCGGCCTCGGTCAGGAAACGGGTGTTTCCGGGCTGGCCCGGCGTCAAAAGCAGGTCGCCGAACGGCCCCCAGCCCAAAGCCAGTTCGTCTGCAAGCCGGGCCAGATCATCTGCGGTGGCCCGGATCAGCGGGCAGGGGTCCGACGCAAGGGGATCGGTGGGATAGAGCAGGCGTTCCAATCCCGGCAAGCCACGCGCGGCGACCGACGCCTCAGCCATGGTCTTGGGAGTCAGCGCTGTCGGGTCACCGGCCAGAAGTCCGCGCTGCGCTTTCAAGCCGAGGCCCTTCGGGTCCGGCCAGAAATGGATTGCCAGCCCGCGACCATCGTCCTCCATCGGGCCGAGTGTCAGGTGAGCGACAGCCATCCACGCATCATAAGCGGCATGGAAGGCCGGGCGGAGGATTGCAGGGTCGCAGCTTTCGACCGAGGCAAGGGCTGTGGCCGCCTCGGCAAAGGCGGCAATGCCAGGGCGGATGTGGTCATCCACCACTTGCGCCGTATCGGCAGTGGCTGGGGTGAGAGACAGCAGCAAGGCAGCAAGAATTCGCATCAGAGGCTTTCCAGAAAGGCGAGGAGCGCGTCGCGCTCGTCGGTGGACAGGTTCAGCACTGCATCGCGCTGGGCCTCGGCCTCGCCGCCGTGCCAGAGCACCGCTTCCAGCAGCGACCGGGCGCGGCCATCGTGCAGGAACTGGGTATGACCCGAGACGGCCTTGGTCAGGCCAATGCCCCACAGCGGCGGGGTTCTCCACTCGCTGCCGGTAGCCCGGCCTTCGGGCCGGTTGTCGGCAAGGCCCGGGCCCATGTCGTGCAGAAGGAAGTCGGAATAGGGCCAGATCAGCTGGAAGCTTTGTTCCAGCTGGCCGTCGAGGCGGTGGGTGACGAATTTCGGCTGGTGGCAGGACTGGCAGCCGAGGGTGTAGAAGACCTGCTTGCCCTTCAGCACCTCTGGGTCATTGAGATTGCGACGCGCTGGGACGCCGAGGTTGCGGGAATAGAACGTAACAAGATCAAGAGTTTCCGCGTCAACCTCTAGCCCGTTGCGGATGCCCGGCTCTTGCCCGTGGGGGGCCTCGACGCAGGCGGGTTGGTCCGAGGTGCAATCGCCCCAGGGGTTGGGGAACAGGATCGTGGAAAGACCCATGTCGCCGGAGAAGGCGCCGGCGGTCTGCTCCTTGATCGTGGGGGTGCCGGCTTTCAGGCCGAAGCGACCCAGCATCGGGATGGCGAATTCGACCGAGGGGACGATTTGCGGGCGGCCGGAAATGCCATCGCCGTTGGCGTCATCGGGGTCGGCGAGGGCAAGGATATCGGCGGCGGGGATGGCTTCGATCAAGCCAAGGCCGATCATCTGGGGGGCCACGCGGGGGGAGAGGAGGATGTCGCCCGCCAAGGGGCCATAGGCGGGGCCGGCGATGGCGTAGGTGGGTGCGCGAAGGCTGACCGTGGTGCCATCGGCAAGGGGGACGGGGGTTTCGGTCCAGGTGATCTCCATCCGGCCCTCGGCGGGGTGACCGGCGGCGGCGAGGTCCTGCAGCTGGCCGCCATAGGTCGGGTCGGGGCTGGTGGCGATCCAGTCGGCGATGCCTTCGGGTGTGGGGCCGCCGGGGATGGAGAGGCGGAGGAACATGGAGATGCGGGAATCGTCGGCGTTTTCAGGAGGATGGCCGCGACCGTCCTTCAGGTGGCAGTCCTGGCAGGCGCGGGCGTTGTAGACGGGGCCAAGGCCGTCAGAGGCGAGGGTAGAGGCGGGGGCGGCGACCCAGGTCTTGCGGAAGAGGGCGTTGCCGAGCTTGAAGTTCATCTCCTGGTCAAAGGCCATGTTGGACGAGGCTTGCGAGAACGCGTCGGCGGTGTCACGGGCGCGGACGGTGGCGGCCCCGGCGGGGTTGGCCTCGAACGCTTCGGGCTTGGCGAAATCGGCTGGGGGGGCAAGGACGGCAGCGACTTTGGCGGCATCCTCGGGGGTGCGGGGGATCACGGGGAGGTGCCGGTCGTCCAGCATCTGGGCGAGGGCGGGGGAGGCGATCAGACAGAGAAGGGCGACGGCGTGGCGCATGGCAAGCCTCCTTTGCCGATGTCATAGCGCCGGGTTGTTGAGTGTTTCAATCGGAAAATACCGGCTGCGGCGGAGTGTCCCTGGGTGGGGGAGATGGGGGTTTGCGGCGCAACACGTGGATGTTCTGGAGATCTGTGTGTTAATTCAGAGAGTTGTCGGGAAATCCTGCGTCTTCTTTCCGTCTTCCTTTGATCTTCTTTCCGTCTCTACGCGCGGGAGGGGAAAGCTGCGTTAACCACACGGGCGAATCACCTCCTGCGGTGCCCCCCACCCCCGGCCCCTCCCCACGAGGGGGAGGGGGGCTGGTGCGCGGGCAACGCGCCAAAGACCCAGCCGGTGGTCCTGACATTGAGCGAGAGATCGTTGGTCCCGCCATAGGAAATCACCTGGCAGTATTGGGTGCTGTAGGTGAGGGCGGTCACGCCATCGGACTCTTCGGCGATATTGGACTCCCGCCTGATCGTCGCACTGCCAATGCATGAGCCTAGACCACCTGGTCGTTCTACCCCTTCGTCATAGGTTCGGTTGTACACGTCCATCGCAAGTATTGAGAGGAACGGGCCTTTTGAGACAGTCATTCCGAAATCTCCGTAGAAAAGGAATGTGCACTCAAGGAATTGGCCAGACGGTTACTCGCATCGGCGTTCCCGAAACGCTGGCCATCAAGTCGGTTTGGCGAGACCTCGCGTAGCCACCCCAAGATCACCTCCACCCGCCCCCCGGTCACCGGTTCCTCCGTCACTTCAAGCAACACAGCCTTCAACCCCACCCCCGGCCCGAAGCTTGCCGCCAGATCGGCGGGGTCTACCAGTTGCACCGATTGCGGGTCGGTGATGTCGTCGAAAGTCACCAGCATCGGGATCAGATCGCCGGTCAGCACCACTGGTTCAGTCTGGTCAGGGATCGCGCGCAGCCATTCGCCCCGCTTCATGCCTACGAACCGGTCCTTGGTTGCACGAAAGAACCGCTCTTCGCTATCGCCCATCAGGGCGAAAAGGTAGCGGCCGGGCAAAACCTCAACCACTGTCGCTTCGCCGGTTAGCTCATAGGCAACCTCGGTACCGAAGCTGGGCGGGTCGTAGAACGAGACCCGCACTTCGACCACCGATGATCCGGTGACCTCACCCTGCGGGGTGTCGACGACGAGCGTCAGCTTCTGGTGCCAGGAGTGGTTCTCGCGGCAGGCGGAAAGGGTGAAAAGGAGAATGGCGAACAGAAAGGGTTTCATTCAAGCACCGACAAGACCATGCCCGGCGATGATGCGGGCCGGGGGGTGGCTTGTCGATGGGGTTCGGCGGGGTCCGTTCCGAGCGCATAGGGCGCAGCCGTGCCGGGCAAGGGCGCTTTACTGAAAGATTGCGCCGGGGTTGTCGAGGCTTTCGGAGCCTTCGAAGGTCACCTTCGACAGTCCCAGAACCGTGACGGCACGGTCGATCGAGGCGGTCTGGGTCACCAGGGCGTCGACAGCATCCATGATCACGTCTTCGCCCTCCTTGTTCCCGGCGGCGAGCATCTGATCATAGGTCAACCCCCCTTCTGCTGCTGACTTCACCGCGCCAAGGGCGGCGACAGAGGCGTCGAGTTCGGCTTTCATCTGGGTGTCCACTACGGGGTCGGCGGCGGCGACAAGGTCGGAGAGCGAGGGGCCTTCGACGACCGAGCCATCCACGCGGGTATAGCGGCCTAGGTAGACGTTTCGGATGCCGAGGCCGTCGTAGTAATGGCTGTTGTGGGTGTTGTCGGAAAAGCAGTCATGCTCTTCTTCGGGGTCGTTGAGGAGGAGGCCAAGCTTCATCCGTTCGCCTGCAAGCTCGCCATAGGACAGGCTGCCCATGCCGGTCAAAGCGGCAAGGAGGCCAGCCTGGGGGTCGGTGGTGACAGCGGTGCGGGCGGGACCCCCCTCGCCCCAGGCGGCAACCATTTCCTCCAAGTCGGTGACCAGAAGGTCGATTGCGGCCTGCAGATAGGCGGCGCGGCGGTCACAATGGCCGCCGGTACAGCCTTCGCCCAGACCGAAGTCCGTATAGGGCCGTGCGCCTGCCCCCGGCCCGGTGCCATTCAGATCCTGCCCCCAGAGCAGAAACTCAATGGCATGGTAGCCGGAAGCCACATTGGCTTCGATCCCGTCGGCTTCGTGCAATGTGCTGGCGATAAGCGCGGGCGTGATGGTGGTGGCGTCGATTTTGGTGCCGGAAAGGGTGAACTCGGGCGTGGCGATGACGTTCAGGGCGGCGAGGGCGTTCTCTTCATTGCCGTAATCGGCCGAGGTGTAGTCGATCAGGCCTTCATCCAGCGGCCAGGCATTTACCCGGCCTTCCCAGTCATCGACGATGGGGTTGCCGAAGCGGAAAGCTTCGGTCTGCTGATAGGGGACGCGGGCGGCAAGCCAGGCGGTCTTTGCGGCCTGCAGGGTGTCGTCCGAGGGGGAAGCGATCAGTGCTGCGACGGCGACCTGCAGGGTCTTGGCGGTGGTCAGGCTGTCTTCGTATCCGGCCAGAGCGATGTCGGCGTAGGTCTTGACCACCTCTTCAGGGGTTGCGGCCAGGGACGGGGCGGCGAGCGCGGCGGAGAGGGCAAGGGCGGTGAGCATATGGCGCATAGTCAGACCTTTCGGCGGATGTAGCCGAATATCTGACTAAAACACTTTGGTTTGTAAAGTCGGATTCTTTTGCTTGGGAATTATGCCGCAATGTCCTCCGCACGGACTGCGATTTTTCGACGAAAAATCGGCACCTTCGGTGGCGGTGCCGTCAGACGGGCAGTTCGGCGATGACGGCGCGGGCGGCGGCGGCTGGATCATTCGCCTGCCAGATCGGGCGACCGACCACGATGTGGTCGGCGCCATCTGCAATCGCCTGATGCGGCGTGGCGACCCGCTTCTGGTCGCCGGTCGCGGCCCCTGCCGGGCGGATGCCGGGGGTGACGATCAGCTTGCCGAAGGCTTCGGGCAGGGCGCGGATCATCGCGGCCTCTTGCGGGCTGGCGATCACGCCGTCTGCCCCCGCGATCAGGGCACGCGCGGCGCGTTCCAGCGTGATCTCGTGGATATCGCCCGGCTTGATCAGGTTCGCGTCCAGATCGGCCCGGTCGAGTGAGGTGAGGACGGTGACGGCGAGGATCATGAGGTCTGTTCCACCCTTGCCGGTGGCGGCGGCACTGACGACCTGGGGGTCGCCATGGACGGTAAGGAAGTCGAGATCATACTGTGCCAGTCCCCGGACGGCCGCCTCGATGGTCGCGCCGATGTCAAAGAGCTTCAGGTCCAGAAAGATGCGCTTGCCCTGTTCGTGCTTCAGCTCGTTGGCAAGCGCGAGGCCACCGCCGGTCAGCATTCCAAGGCCGATCTTGTAGAAGCTGGCGGCGTCCCCGATACGGGCCACGAGGTCGAGGCCCTGCACCACGTTCGGCACATCCAGCGCCACGATCAGGCGGTCGTCCATCGCATCCTCCGCAACTGTTCGCGGCCTCTTAGGCCGGGCAGAGTGCGATGTCCACGGGCGCGCGGGAGATGTTGATGTCTCCCCAGTCGCATTGCGGCACCGGGTCGGAGAGCGGTGGGCCGGTTACCCACCAGCCATCGGGTCCGAACCCCAGACGCACCGGTTGCAGACGCACGGGCGCGGCAGAGCGGGTGCCGAGGGTCACAGTGCGGCCTTGACGAATGGCTGTGGCAATCGCCGGGACCCGGGGGTCGATCTTTGCGCCAACCGGACCTTCCATCGGAAAGCGGGCGGTTGCGGCGGTGGCGATTGCACGGCTGCGGTCTGGCAGGCTTTCCAGAAACTTCGCGCGTGCCCGGAGGGCGGCACGTTCAAGGCCAAGCGCGACCACGGTTGGCGGCGGCATCGACAGCCACAGCGCCAAGGCTTCGGCCTCGTCCTCGGCCAGGCCGGTCAGGCGGGTGCGGTAGTTGAACCCCAGCTCGATCCCGCCCTGGGCACCGCGTTGTGTCAGAACCGGGAGGCCTGCTTCGGTCATGGCATCGACGTCGCGCAGGATGGTGCGCGGTGTGACCTCCAGCTCTCGAGCCAGAGTAGTGGCCGACAGGCGTCCTCGGTTTTGCAGCAAGAGCAGGATGTGCAGAAGGCGGGCGGCGCGCATGGTCAAGATACCTGACAGAAGATGTCCTGTTTCACCCCGTATACCGCGATTCGAAACCGGGTGGGGGCGGAAGATGAAGGTTGTCGAGACGCGCCGAACCATTGCCGCAAGCCCCGAGACCGTCTGGGCGATCCTGACCGACCCCGCGCGTATCGTGGCGGGTGGCATGGGGGTCCTTCGGTTGGATGGAGCAATCGCCCGTGGCCAGAAGATCCGCCTTGAAAGCGCAGTCGCACCTGGACGGGTGTTCACGCTGTCCGTGGATGAGGCTACGGCGCCCCGGCGGATGGTCTGGTCAAGTGGCGCGCCCTTCATCTTCAACGGAAAGCGGACCTACACCCTGTCCGCATGTCCGGGCGGCACCGAGTTTCATATGGCCGAGGTCTTCAAAGGCCTTATGCTGCCGTTGATCTGGCGCAGCATGCCGGATATGCAGCCCGGCTTCGAAGCATTTGCTGATGGTCTGAAACGCCTGGCGGAGGGAACGGGATGAGCATGATCACCTACGGTAGCGGGACACCTGAGGACCCGTGGGTCTTGAAGACTCCGCCCGGAAGTTCCCAGTATCAAGCGTGGCGGGACCTGTCCAAGGCCGAGCTTGTGGTGCAGGTCGGCTCGACCCGGCTGGCCTATCAGCTGCGCTGCATCGAAGACCTTCATGCCATGCTGAAGGCGCGTGTCGGCTGGGTGGCGCTTGGCAATGCCGATGAAGGCAAGCCGGTGCAGGAGGGCAGCGTCGAGGCCTGGGCGCGGGATCCATCCAACCCGGTTGGCGGCTACTTTGGCACCCGCAAGGGCTATCGCGGTCGGTTCGGGAACTATGTGCCGCCGGTGCTGGAGCTTTTGGGTCTGGCCGAGGTCGAGCACAACGCCCGGGGCAACCGGATGCGGGCCATCTGAACCAGGACCCGGGATCCCGCGGCTTTGACAAGGCCCACCCTTTCGGCTGCATTGGCCGAAAGGCAGGAGCGGCGATGATTCTGGCATTCGACATTGGGGGTAGCCGGATCAAGGCTGCGGGATGGGATGGGTCTGCGCTTCGGTTGATTGGCGAAGGTGCGACGCCCTTGCACGACACCGGAGCGTTCGTTTCGGCGATCTGCGGCTTTGCCGAAGGGGCAGGCGGGCGCGGCATCGCCATCTCGATTGCCGGGGTCGTTGACCCCGTGACCGGCGTGGGCAAGGTCGCGAACATTCCGTCGATCGATGGGCGGGCTTTGGGGCCGAAGCTTGAGGCAGCGACCGGTCTGCCGGTCCTCGTCCTGAACGACGCCGACTGCTTTGCCTTGGCCGAAGCTCGACAAGGCGCCGGGCGCGGGCATGGCACGGTTTTCGGGGTGATCCTTGGCTCGGGCGTGGGGGGCGGGCTGGTGATCGGGGGCCGGATCGTGACGGGTGCTGGCGGCTATGCCGGGGAATGGGGGCATGGGCCGGTGATCCGGGGCGAATACGCCTTTGCCTGCGGCTGTGGGCAGGTGGGCTGCGTCGACACCGTGGGTGGTGCGCGGGGGCTGGAGCGGCTGCACGCCCGGTTGCACAAGGCCATCGCAGGGTCCGAGGAGATCGTCGCCGGCTGGCAGGCCGGGGAGGCAGAAGCAGGTGAGACCATGGCGCTTTGGCGTGAGCTGATCGCAGGGCCGCTGGCTATGGTGGTGAACATGGTTGGCGCCGACATCGTGCCGGTGGGTGGGGGGCTGAGCCAGGCACCCGGGCTGGTGGGCTATCTGGACGAGGCAGTGCGGGTACGGATCCTGCGGCGCACCATGGGGCCGCTTCTGGTCCCGGCAGAATGCGGGGCGGATGGGGGACTTCTGGGTGCGGTGATGGCAGGGCAGGCGGCATGGGGGTAATCCTTGAGGTTTGCGTCGAGTCCGCAGCGGGTCTTCGGGCAGCGGTCGAGGGTGGGGCGGACCGGATCGAGCTTTGTGCGGCGCTGGCTTTGGGGGGGCTGACACCTTCGATGGGTCTGGTGGCCGAAGCGGCGGGTTGCGGCGTGCCTGTCATGACGATGATCCGGCCAAGGGCGGGGGACTTCGTCTGGTCAGAGGCAGAGCTTCGGATGATGGAAACCGAGATTGCCGCCAGTCGCGACGCCGGACTGGCGGGGGTCGTGCTGGGTGGCTCGCTGGCGGATGGTCGGCTGGATCTGACCGCGCTGAGGCGGCTGGTCGCGGCCGCAGCGGGACTGGACCTGACGCTGCACCGCTGCATTGACCTTGCGCCCGACATGGGCGCGGCTTTGGAAGAGGCGGTTGCGCTGGGGTTTCGGCGCATCCTGACCTCGGGTGGAGAGAAGACGGCGGAAGTAGGGGCGGGCCGGATCGCGGCATTGGTCCAGCAGGCAGCCGGGCGGATATCGATCATGCCGGGCTCGGGGGTCAATCCCGGGAACGCCAAGATGCTGACGGGGCTTGGCATCCGCGAGCTTCACGCGTCATGTTCGGTTTCAACCCCGGCAGGTGGCCGGGTGGTCGAGATGGGCTTTGGTCCGGCGGTGGTCCGGCAGACCTCGGCGGATCAGGTGCGGGCGCTGCGGCGGGCTTTGGGCTGAAGGAAGGACAAGGGTATGGAGATCAATTTCACCTACGATCGCCCGGAGGAGGGGCCGGGTTCAGGCCCGCTGACGGTGGGCTGGTTCCTGGCCCAGGACAAGGGCGCGGTGCTTTATGATCCGCCCGAGCGGGTGATGATCCGCCCGCCGAACCGCACCCACGCCAAGTCGGCCAGCCGCTGCCCGGCGGTGATCCAGCTGGAAAGCCGGTATTTCATGGTGAAATGCCCGTTCGATCTGCACATCGGCTTTCAGCGGGATGACAAGGGGAAGGCAGTTCTGGTGAACCGGGCAGGGACCGCCAGCCCAATCCGGTCGAACAAGCTGAACGAGGTCCTGACGCTGGTGAGCGAGGCCGAATGGCGCTTTCCCGACCGGCCGACGGTTCAGCTGCACTTGCCCTACTGCTTCATCGCCGACGAGATGGTCTACATGTCCCAGATCGCGGCCTTCGCTCATTATCGGCCCGATCCGCTTCCGGGCACGATTTTTGGCGGGCGGTTTCCGATCTCGCTTTGGCCGAGACCTCTGATGTGGGCTTTCGAGTGGCACGAGCCGCAGAAGGAGCTGATCCTGAAGCGCGGCGAGCCGCTGTTCTATGTTCAGTTCGAAGCGATGGATCCGTCACGCGCGGTGCAGGTGGTGGAGGCCGAGCGGACGCCCGAGCTGCAATCCTATCTCGACAGCCTGTCGGGGGTGGTGAACTACGTGAACCAGACATTCTCGCTCTTCAAGGCGGCCGAGGCGATCCGGCCGAAGACGCTGCTGGTGCCGAAGACGCGCGAGTGATGCGACCTTTGCAGGCCCCGGAGGGCTTCGCGCCCTCCGGACCACCCGCGGGATATTTGGGGAAGAGAAAGACAATTTTAGTCAAATTGGAGGGGTTGCGAGGTGCGCAGCATCATCGAGACCTATGAGGTGAAGACGGGCCGGGTGCGCGAGGTGCTGGCAGCCCAGGGCCGGATCGAGGCGCCGAACTGGGCACCGTCGGGGAGTTGGCTTTTGGTCAACGGCGACGGGCGGCTTTACCGGGTGCCCTTGGACAAGCCCGAGCTGCAAGAGATGGACACCGGTCCGGCGATCCGGTGCAATAACGACCATGGGCTAACCCCGGATGGGTCGACGCTGATCCTGTCGTCACACCACGAAGGTGAGGGGTCGCAGATCTACCTGATGCCGGTCGCGGGTGGCGCTTTGCGCAAGGTCTCGCCCCAGGCGCCAAGCTGGTGGCATGGGGTATCGCCTGATGGCGGCACGCTGGCTTATGTTGCGGCGCGCGAGGGGCGGCGGGTGATTGATGTCTACACGCTGGTTCCGGGTGCCGAGGAAAAGCGGCTTACCTTTGGCGAGGGGCATTGTGACGGGCCGGATTTCAGCCCGGATGGGGGCCGCATCTTCTATAACTGCGACCGCAGCGGGCATGCCCAGATCTGGGTGATGGCAGCGGATGGGACGGGGCAACGGCGGCTTTTCGAGGATGATTTCGTCAACTGGTTTCCGCATCCGTCGCCCGATGGCGAGCAGCTCATTTACCTCGCCTATCCGCCCGGCACCGAAGGCCACCCCCCGGACCTTGCCGTGGCGTTGGTTCTTTGTGACCCCGAGGGCGGCAGCCGTCGCCGCGTACGGGAGTTTACTGGCGGGCAGGGGACGATGAACGTGCCAAACTGGGCACCGGACGGCAGCGCCTTCGCTTATGTCCGCTATGAGCTTTAGGCGGGTCTCAGGCTGTTCAACCGGCTTGACGGCTTTGATTTGGTCGCTTCCGGCAGGGGCGGCAGGCCAACCGACGCGAGCGCCGGTTGCAGATGACGCGGATCGCCCCAGACCGAGATGTAGACCTCGGGCGGATAGCCGTTCGCCAAGTGCTCGGGCGTAAGGTCGATGATCCGCACCCTTAGGTCATCGCCATGGGCCAAAGACGGTGCGATGATCTCTTCCGCGACCGGACCGAGGTGGCCGACCAACCCGTCCCGCTGCCGCGGGATCACCCCGAAGAGCGGCTTTTTCAGCCGGGCATAAACGCCGACGCGCCCATCCGACATCCGGTCAAGCCAGGCCATGTCGCCGATGGCGAGACCGGTCCGGGCGACATGAATCGCCAGACCTTCGACAGGGGCCTTGTGGATCAGGGGAAGCTTTGCGTCACTCATCTTGCGCCAATTCCATTGCAAGGGGTTAGGATGGCTACCCAAAAGGTCCCATTGCAAGCCGCGGTCGCAACCTCGGCGGCGGGCCAGCCCGATCTCGCCGATCACAGCAGAGGGGATCGGCAGGGAAAGGCCGATAGCCCGGTTTCCGAACTGAATTCCTCCGCTTGTGGTTTTTGCGCCCGAAGGGATTGCAAAGCGAAAGGCCCGATCCCAGATTTCGCCTAAGGCGCTACGTGATGTGCTGGTGAACCGGGCATCGCGACAGGCGCGCTTCATGAAAAGGAGAATGCCGATGAATTTGGAGAAATTCACGGAACGGTCGCGCGGGTTCCTTCAGGCCGCCCAGACCATCGCGATGCGGGAGAGCCATCAACGTGTGCTGCCCGATCATCTGCTGAAGGCCCTTATGGATGACGACCAGGGCTTGGCCGCGAACCTGATCCGCAAGGCGGGGGGGGCGCCCGAACAGGTGAATGCGGCGATCAATGCCTCGATTGCGAAGCTGCCCAAGGTGTCGGGCGGCGACGGGCAGACCTATATCGATCCTTCGCTTGTCCGCGTGCTGGATGAGGCCGAGGCCGTTGCCAAGAAGGCTGGAGACTCGTTCGTGCCGGTTGAGCGCCTGCTGACTGCGCTTGCACTGGTCAACACCCGCGCCAAGGATGCGCTGACGGCTGGGGCAGTGACGGCGCAGGGGCTGAACTCGGCCATCAATGAGGTACGGAAGGGGCGGACGGCGGACAGCGCTTCCTCGGAAGACACGATGGAAGCGCTGAAGAAGTACGCCCGCGACCTGACCGAAGCCGCACGCGAGGGTAAGATCGACCCGATCATCGGTCGGGACGAAGAGATTCGTCGGGCGATGCAGGTGCTGTCGCGCCGGACGAAGAACAACCCGGTGCTGATCGGGGAACCCGGGGTTGGCAAAACCGCGATTGCTGAGGGTTTGGCCCTGCGCATCGTGAATGGCGACGTGCCGGAGTCTTTGCGCAACAAGCGGCTGATGGCGCTGGACATGGGCTCGTTGATCGCGGGCGCGAAGTATCGCGGTGAGTTCGAGGAGCGGCTGAAGGCCATCCTGAAGGAAATCGAGACGGCGGCGGGCGAGGTGATCCTGTTCATCGACGAGATGCACACGCTGGTCGGCGCGGGCAAGTCCGAGGGCGCGATGGACGCGGCGAACCTGATCAAGCCGGCGTTGGCGCGGGGGGAACTTCACTGCGTGGGCGCGACGACGCTGGATGAATACCGCAAGCATGTCGAGAAGGACGCGGCCCTGGCCCGCCGGTTCCAGCCGGTTTTCGTGAGCGAGCCGACGGTCGAGGATACGATCAGCATTCTGCGCGGGATCAAGGAAAAGTACGAGATGCACCACGGCGTGCGCATCGCGGACTCAGCCCTGGTTGCGGCGGCGACGCTGTCGCACCGGTATATCACCGACCGCTTCCTGCCGGACAAGGCGATCGACCTGATGGATGAGGCGGCCAGCCGTCTGCGGATGGAGGTGGATTCGAAACCCGAGGAGCTGGACGCGCTGGACCGGCAGATCCTGCAGTTCCAGATCGAGTCGGAAGCGCTGAAGAAGGAAGACGATGCGGCCTCGAAGGACCGGTTGGAGAAGTTGGAGCGGGAACTGGCGGACCTTCAGCAGAAATCGTCCGAGCTGACAGCCAAATGGCAGGCCGAGCGCGACTCGCTTGAGGCTGCGCGAGGGCTGAAGGAACAGCTGGACCATGCCCGCGCCGAGCTGGACCAGGCCAAGCGCGAGGGCAACTTCGCGAAGGCCGGGGAACTGCAGTATGGCACCATCCCGGAGCTGGAGAAGAAGCTTGCCGATGCCGAGGGCCGCGAGGGCGAGGCGCTGGTCGCGGAGGCCGTCCGTCCCGAGCAGATTGCTGAGGTGGTCGAACGCTGGACCGGCATTCCGACGACCAAGATGCTGGAAGGCGAGAAGGAAAAGCTTCTGAAGATGGAGGAAGAGCTTGGCCGCCGCGTGGTGGGCCAGCGGACGGCGGTGGAAGCCGTGTCGCGGGCTGTTCGCCGGTCCCGTGCCGGGCTGTCGGATGAAAACCGGCCGCTGGGATCCTTCCTCTTCCTCGGGCCGACCGGTGTGGGCAAGACCGAACTGACCAAGGCTTTGGCCGAGTACCTCTTTGACGACGACTCTGCGATGGTCCGCATCGACATGTCCGAGTTCATGGAGAAGCATTCGGTCAGCCGCTTGATCGGCGCGCCCCCCGGGTATGTCGGTTATGACGAGGGCGGCGTGCTGACCGAAGCGGTGCGACGCAGGCCCTATCAGGTCGTGCTGTTCGACGAGGTCGAAAAGGCGCATCCGGACGTGTTCAACGTGCTGTTGCAGGTGCTGGACGATGGCCGCCTGACCGATGGCCAGGGCCGAACGGTCGACTTCAAGCAGACGCTGATCATCCTGACCTCGAACCTTGGGGCGCGGGCCTTGTCCGAACTGCCGGAGGGCGTGGATGCCAGCGGGGCGAAGGCCGAGGTGATGGAGGCGGTCCGGGCGCATTTCCGGCCCGAGTTCCTGAACCGTCTGGACGAGCAGATCATCTTCGATCGGCTGAACCGGGCCGACATGTCGGGGATCGTCGAAATCCAGCTGCGCAGGCTTGAGGCGCGGCTTGCGGCGCGGAAGATCGCGCTGGACCTTGACGCCACAGCGAAGGCCTGGCTGGCCGACGAAGGCTATGACCCGGTCTTTGGCGCACGGCCCCTGAAGCGCGTGATCCAGCGCCAGTTGCAGGACCCGCTGGCCGAGATGCTGCTTGCGGGCGACGTGCTGGACAGCTCGGTCATTCAGGTCACGGCGGGGCCGGAGGGGCTGATGATCGGCGACCGCGTGGTGACCAGCCGCCGCGAGCGCCCGCAATCGGCAATGGTGCACTGACGAAAAGAGGGGTGGGCAGCATTGCCCACCCTTTGCAGTGTCGCGCCTTAGGCAGACCTCAGGATGATCAGGTTTTCTTCAACTGCCGCAGCAACTTCGGTGTAGTGCTTGGTCCGGCGGGCCGGATCGCCACCCGACCGCAGGATGATCAATTCGGTTTCTTCGATCACCGCCACGGCCTGTGCGGCGGCTATCTCGACCTTCTCACGCTTGATGGGGCGAACCGCTGGCAATTGCTCGCGGGTCGAACCAAGGTCGCTGCGCGGCCGGATGACGGGCTCGGATTCATCAAGATTGGCTCGGACGATCGCGTCAAGCTTTGCTTCGGCCTGCAGCATCGCCTCCTTGATCGGCAGGTACTCGCCCGTGTCGGGCAGGTCGTCGGCCACCCAACCGTAGTAGATGCGCAGGCAGTCGATCCGGTAGCGCGGGTCGATCCTGTCGTCACAGGTGCGGTTTGCACCCTCGATGACGCGGACGATCGACTTGGTGACCCTGTTGCTAAGGGTCACGCCAGATGGGGCGGGGAACGCGCTGTCGGGGCGTTCGCGGTCGCGTTCGTAGTCTGGCTCTGGGCAATCGTTCCCGCAGCCCTGCGCAAGCCAATACATGTCGTCGTCAATGTCGAAAGGTTCGGCGTCGGGGTAATACATGGATTCGTCGAACTCGGTGACTGGAAGCACTGGACCCGACAGCACGGCCACCGACTGCAGCGGGACGAGCAGACCGGTGAAGATAACGGTCTTTTGCAAGGTTCGTTTCATCTCAGTTCTCCGATTCAAAAATGCCATAAGCCGCAAGGACCGCCCGCCGGGTTCCTGGGCCGAACGAACCGTCAACCGTCCCCTCATAGAACCCCTTCTCGGACAGGATTGACTGCAGCGCGGCCCAGGTCTCTTGCGGGAATTTGTCGGCGTTATTCAGAAGGCCGTCCAGCGCAAGCTCGCTTCCGCCGCGCAACGAACGATAGAGAAAGTCCGCCGCATCCTTGGCGCCAAGGTCGGGGACGAGGCCATTCGCAGCGAATGAGGCGACGTTGAACATTGCCTCGGTGTGACCCTGATTGGCGGCCTCACGGAAGAGGTCCAGCGCCTTTTCGCGGTTTTTCGGAAGGCCAAGCTCGCCCGAGAAATGGAAGTAGCCCATGTCGTTCAAAGCCGCTGGAATCTTGGCCTCGGCGGCTTCCTGATAAAGCTGCAGGGCACGGTCCGGATCGGGATCGACACCAAGGCCCCCTTCCAGCATCTTGGCCAGCCGGTATTTCGCATCCGGGTCGCCGGTGGCGACGGCTTTCTCCAGAAGCTCCAGTGCCGCTTGGGGGTCGTACTCCGTGCTTTGCCGGTCCAGCTTTGACAGGGCCAGTCCGACAATCGACCGCGAATCGCCCGCATTGGCCGCCCGTTCCAGGTTCAGCCGATCGCCCGCGACCACGCGTTGCCAGGCGATGGCCAGTTCCTCGACCCCTGGTTCTGCCGAAGCTGCCCCATCGCCACCCGTCAGATAGAAGGGCTCGCCCGGCAATGAGCCGTAGGTGGTGGGCTCCTGCAGGTTGCCGGTCGCGGCCAGGACGTCATCACGGACCTGGCGGAACAAGAGGCTGATCTCAAGCTGCGGTTTCACCATGTTGTCGCGAAGCGCCACGTTGAACGGACTGTTGGTCCCGTCGCCGTCCAGCGCAACTTCGCCAGTCCGGGCCGCAAAGGCGACCAACGTGCCACGTTCGGGTGAAGGTTCGGCAAGCCCGCCCTTGCCGCTGGTCAGGCCCTTAACAACCTCGGGGTCGCGCAGGTCGATCAGGTCCGGAAAGGGATTGTCGCGGCAGCTGTCGAGGATCAGGATCGACATCTTGCGCGCGCCGTCCACCGCGGCCAGCATCTGCTCCATGGTCACTGTCGCATTTATGATCTCTTTCGCGGCCTGAACCTTTGCGTCGACCGGGATCAGGAACGTCGTGCCCTGCACCGAAACCCCGTGTCCGGCATAATAGATCAACGCGATATCGGCGGTTTCGGCTTTGAACGTGAAATCCTCCAACACCTGCAAGGTTTCGTCGCGGGAGGCATCCATGAGCACATCGACCTCAAAGCCGATGCCTTGCAGGGTTTCAGCCAAGGCACGAGCATCGTTGATGGTGTTTTGCAGTGCGGGAACGTTGCGATAGGACGCCATGCCAATGACCAGCGCGATCCGGTCCTTGGCCCGGGTTTCGGCCAGAGACGGCGAGATGGAAAGCACAGCAAGGAGCAGAAGGGAGAGAAAGCGGAGGAACATGCTGGGGCCTGAAAATACGACACAAAGGACCGACGAGCGAATCTTATGCTTAATTCCACAAAGCAATAAAACCGAAACCGTGATCCCAGCGTCAAAAGCTTGGCATTAGGGGTGGCGGACGGTGGATGTCATGATTGCCGGGCGTGGTCCGTCAAGCCAGAGGTCGACTGCGAGGCGGCTTCATCCCTATCGGCACGGCTTTCGCGGCTGGATCGTTTCATCAGAGCTGGTGGCGGATGCAGATCCCCTGGGACGTCTTTTTGCCCCCTTGTGCCGGACCTCTGTCCCACTGGGGAACAGAGGTCCGCTGCTTCACTTGGGCAGCAATACCTTGTCGATGACGTGGATAACCCCGTTCGACGCAATGATATCTGCGGTCGTCACCCGCGACTTGTTGACCTTTACTCCCATGCGGCCGTCGATATGGACCGTCTGGCCCTGCACCGTCGCCACATCCATCCGCTTGCCCACCAGCTGGTCCGAAGTGACCGTTCCCGGCACAACGTGATAGGTCAGGATCTTGATCAGCTGATCCTTGTTTTCCGGCTTCAGCAGGTTCTCGACGGTGCCTGCGGGCAGGGCATCGAAAGCGGCGTTGGTCGGGGCGAAAACGGTGAACGGCCCATCGCCCTTTAGCGTATCGACAAGTCCTGCTGCGCTGACCGCTGCAACAAGGGTCGAAAAGTCGTCATTCGACGAGGCGATGTCGACGATATCGGGTTCGGACGACACCGGAACACAGGCAGAAATCAATGCCGCAATAGATGCGGCTCCCGCGATGCGGAAAAGCGCACGACGCTTCATGTCTTCAGTCCTTGTTTGAGGGGGGGAGCGGGCAGAGCCCAGAAGGAAACGGGGGCGCGTTAAGCGCCCCCGAAGTCCGTCAGCTTTCCGGCGGCAGGATAACGCTGTCGATCACATGGATCACGCCGTTCGAAGCGGCGACGTCCGGTGCCGAGATCACGGCGCCGTTCACCTTCGGCCCACCATCAAGTGTGATGGTGACTTCAGCGCCATTCACGGTCGCGGCCTTCATCCCTTCGGTCAGGTCGGTCGACATGACTTTGCCCGATACGACATGGTAGGTCAGGATCGAGGTCAGCTTATCCTTGTTTTCCGGCTTCAACAGGTCTTCGACCGTGCCTGCGGGCAGGGCCGCGAAGGCAGCATCGGTCGGGGCGAAAACGGTGAACGGCCCTTCGCCCTTCAGCGTTTCAACCAGACCGGCGGCGGTCAGGGCGGCGGCAAGGGTGTTGAACGAACCGGCCCCAACGGCGGTGTCGATGATATCCTTCTCATGGCCGTCAGCGAAAACAGGCATCGCAAAGGCGGTGGCGGCGGTTAGCGCAAGAAAAGTTCTGCGGATCATTTGGTGTCACTCCCGTTTGATCGATTTGCCGTCATTGGCAGAAGTTTATATGGGTCAGCCATGCGAGCGGATCAGATCGAACTCTGTGTGATCCTGCCTTGACCCTGAGGTCTTTCGGGCTAAGCCCGGTGCTGGCGCGGCTTCCACTCAAACTCCCGTGAGCAGAGTTCATCTGACGTGAACGACACCGGTCTATGTTACAGCGGACTGGCGTAGTCGTTACGTGGAGTAGACGGCTTTTCATGCATAGTGGAGCATCTTTGACGAAACTCTGCGGGAGCCCCTGATGCGCAGTCTTACCTGGTCCGACGTTACACCAAAGCCGATGTGGCTGAACCGCCGCCAGCTTATTGCGGGCGCCACTGCCCTGCTGGCGACCCCGGCTTTGGCCAAGATCGAGGCCGTGCCAAGCCCGTTTTCGACTGATGCCGAGCCGAACACGCTGGAAGACATCTCTGCCTACAACAACTTTTACGAATTCGGTACCGGCAAGGAAGACCCTGCCGCTTATGCCGGTGCGTTGACCATCGACCCATGGTCGGTGGTGATCGACGGGCTGGTGGACAAGCCTGGCACTTATGATCTGGCCGATGTGGTCAAGGACCAACCGCTGGAAGAGCGCATCTACCGGTTCCGTTGTGTCGAAGCCTGGTCGATGGTCGTGCCGTGGATCGGGTTCCAGCTGTCGGGTCTTCTGGACCGGATCGGTGTACAGCCGGGCGCGAAGTTCGTGGCCTTTGAAACCTTGGTGCGCCCCGAGGAAATGCCGGGTCAGAAAAGCCCCTTCATCGAATGGCCCTACCGTGAGGGCCTGCGACTGGACGAGGCGATGCATCCGCTGACCATCCTCGCAACCGGGCTTTACGGCGAAGCGATGCCAAAACAGAACGGCGCGCCGATCCGGCTGGTTGTGCCGTGGAAATACGGCTTCAAGTCGATCAAGTCGATCGTGCGGATCAGCCTGGTGGACAAGATGCCACCGACGACCTGGAATATGCTGCAGCCGTCGGAGTACGGGTTCTATTCCAACGTCAACCCGACGGTGGACCATCCCCGCTGGAGCCAGGCCTCGGAACGCCGGGTCGGCGCGGGCCTCTTTGGTGGCCGCCAGGATACGCTGATGTTCAACGGCTATGAGGCCGAGGTGGCCTCGCTTTACGCCGGGCAGGATCTGGCGGTCGATTTCTGATGGAGCGGCTCAATACCCTCGCCCGCCGGGTGCCGACCTGGGTCATCTACAGTCTTGGCCTTGTGCCGCTGGCCTTCATCATCTGGGCAGCGGTGGCCGGGGGGCTGGGCGTCGACCCGGTCAAGGCGATCGAGCACCGGCTGGGCGAACTTGGCCTTCAGTTCCTGCTCGCGTCACTGGCGGTCTCACCGCTGCGGCGGCTGGGCCTGAATCTTCTGCGCTTTCGCCGGGCGCTGGGGTTGCTCGCCTTTGTTTACGCCTCGCTGCATCTGACGTCGTGGATCTGGCTTGACATGGGCCTGCGGTGGAGCGAGATGGCCGCCGATCTGGTGAAGCGGCCCTATGTGATTGTCGGCATGCTCGGGTTTCTGGCGATGGTGCCGCTGGCTGTTACCTCGACCAATGCCGCGATCCGCAAGATGGGACCCATGGCCTGGCGCCGGCTGCACCGCCTGGCCTATCTTGCGCTGGCGGCCGCTGCCGTGCATCTGGTGCTGCTGTCAAAAGTCTGGACCGGGGAAGTGCTGGTCTATTTCGGTCTTGCGGTGGTTCTTCTGGGGTCTCGGCTCGTGCCACTTGTTTTGCCGGGCAGACAAGCTGCAGCATGACCCCGCGTCATAGGTCTGGGGCAGGCCATTTCCGGCAAGATAGTTGCGCAGGCACGCCTCTCTTGTGTCTGTTGTTGCGCCAACCCCAAGATTTTGCGCTACATTTCCACAACCGCAAAAAAATTGTGAGTATCTTCTTTTTCCCTCTTGCGGCTTCCGACCTGCCTACGTAAATACCCCTTCACCGAAGCAGAGACGCGACGGTGACGGGAGAGATCGGCGGCGAAAGCCCAGGGAAAGCCCGGAAAATCTGAAGATAAGGCGCGAAGGGATACGCCAAGAAATTGGCGGATCACACGTTTTTTGTCTGATGATAGCTCTTTGAAACTGATTGGTATTTGAAGGGATATGCGGGCGGTTTGGGCGCATCGGCGTCTGATCGCAGCATATCGGCCTACTAGGGAAGCGACGTAAGTTGTGGACCGATGATGTAGGTGTCAGCT